>Ga0172370_10000404_pt1 | contig 67934 bp, 51 predicted proteins | sample LakKiv5m_FD_114538 | JGI IMG/M metagenome (GOLD analysis project Ga0172370, IMG submission 114538) | Freshwater microbial communities from Kabuno Bay, South-Kivu, Congo - kab_022012_11.5m | ecosystem: Environmental > Aquatic > Freshwater > Lake | place: Democratic Republic of the Congo... | reverse complement strand
CGTGCTTTCGACCCGGTTAAATTTATCATGTTAAACGACAAAGAGCTTTTTTACCTGGCGTTGGCAATCGGACTGGTACAGATTTTATTTGGGCTTGGGATCCAGGCTTATGCTAAAATCCGGCAGTTTGGATTTCAGTATGCAATTTCGACGATTGGAATTATAATCGGCACTTTAGCTGTACTTGATCTTACAATTATCAAAATATTAGGCGAAGTTTCGATGTACATTGTCTATCTGAGCCTTTTCATGATTATTTTCTGGAGCGATCCGAAGCTTGGATTTTTTGGCCGTCTGGGTAAGGGAGTCTGGGATTTGTACGGAATTGTTACAGGAATTTTCGGAGATGTTCTGTCTTACATCCGGTTATTTGCATTGGGAGCGTCGAGCGGAATTCTTGGTTTTGTGATCAATAGTATTTCACTACCGTTACTTCATTCGATACCGGTTTTAGGCCCGATTTTATTTGTTATGGTGATGATAATCGGGCATGGCGCCAATTTAGCACTTGCCGGACTTGGATCGTTTGTTCATCCGATGCGTCTTACCTTTGTAGAGTTTTATAAGAATGCAGGATTCGCAGGTGGAGGTAAGGCTTACAAACCTTTTAAAAATTTGGAAAAACAATAATTTTAAATATTCAATTAAAATAGGAGATAATTTATGACAACTGCAGTAATACTTGCATACATCGGCTTGGCTTTAATGGTTGGACTTGCCGGGACCGGCAGTGCCATCGGAGTGGTAACCGGAGGAAATGCCACTATCGGAGCTTTAAAAAAGAAAGATGATGCGTTCGGAAGTTACATGCTCCTGAGCGCTTTGCCCGGAACACAAGGTTTGTATGGTTTTGCGGGTTTCTTTATTATTAATTCATCAGGTGTTATTACCCCGGAAATGAGCATGTTAAATGGAATTGCCATCTTTGCAAGCGGCTGCATTTTAGGCCTTGTTGGACTTATGTCAGCTATCAAGCAAGGACAGGTTTGTGCCAATGGAATTGCAGGGATAGCCCAGGGTTATGATGTTTTTGGGAAAACGATGGTTCTGGCGGTATTTCCTGAACTTTATGCCATTGTTGCTTTTGCAACCACTTTCCTCATTTCTTCAGGTTTGGTGAAATAAGCAATAAACCGTTTTTATTAGCTGGTGAAAGAAATTTCAATGTAAAGGATGCAATTAAATCCTGCAAAAAAATACCGCCTCAAAATGTGGGGCGGTATTTTTATAGCTGCGTCGTGGCTTATAATCAGTTCGGGGAAAAGCCTCCGGCTCCATAAATTCCATGGACTAATCAACCCAGGGATGTCGTAATTTTATTTCCTTATGACGTTCGTTCTGATTTATTTCTGAGGTTTTCCGTAGCATCGAATTGTCATGAATCCTGTAACGGGCAATAATCTTTGGGATATAAATTCCATAAAACCCATGCTCAATAAACCGAAGCCAGAGGTCATAATCTTCCCAGCCATGAACTCTGAAATTAGTAAAATAGCCCCCGGCTTTTGCCCAATGTGCTTTACTTAGCAGGGCCATGGCATCGATATAATTTCCCGGAACAAAATCTGCAGGATTCCAGGGTTTGTTCCCAATTGTAGGGTGGGTATAGTAATGATTGATTAGTTCCTGATTTTCGCCAAATAATTCGAGTTGTCCAAAAGCCATTGCAGCACCGCTGTTTTCAATTCTTTCAAGAGAAATTTCCAGGCATTCCGGCAGCAGTTCGTTATCGGCATCGAGTTGCATTATCCAGGGTGTTTGAAGATAGTCGAAGCCGGCATTTCTTGTGAGCGCGAGGCCGCAATTTTCCGGATTCCGGATTACTGCGCAACGATTAAACCGCTCATGGTTTGCATCGATCCAATCGACAGCATTGTTCAATGACCGGTCAGTTGAGCAATCATCAATAACCACGAGGTCGATATTTTTAAGCGTTTGGTTTTTGACTGATTCCAGGGCATCCAGAACATAACTTTCATAATTGAACATAGGAATGATCACACCAACCTTTGAAAAATTCACCGAATTATAGGCGACAGTCACCTGATAATCTGGAAATACCGGATAATCAAAATGCAAGGATGGATAAAGTGAAACGTTTTCTTTTCTGAACTTTTGTGCCTGGTTAAACAATGAGAATTGTCTGATATTCCGATATAAACCCTTATCGACGTTCTTTAGCAGGTTGCAGGTGAGGTGGAGGCGTTGTTCGGGGCCAAAATTCCATAAAACGTGGGTAAATGCTTTTTTCCCCAGATTGTTTCTGACCTCCGGCTTCTCTATTAGCAATTTCAGGCAATCGTACCATTCGTTTTCATTTTCTGCCAGCAAACCGTTTACACCATGTTCGATAATATTACGATAGGGTTTGGTAGGTGATGCAATGGTTGGGATTTGGAGCAGGGCGGCTTCGAAATATTTTAACTCACTCTTTGCCTGGCAAAAATCGTTAAATTCAAGAGGTGCTATATTAATATCATAGCGTGCAATTTCGTTTTGAAGTTCACTCAGCGCAACCATTTTACGAGCTTCAATCCTGTCAGAAAACTGTTGCAACTCTTTGAATTCCTTCAGCAAAAGGGCTTCGGTAAAAATGGTTAATCTAACCTGTGGAAATTCTTCGAGGATTTTTATAAGTGCAGGTAAAACCAGCTTGAAATCTTTCTGATGGGTTCGTGTACCACCGGCATAACCAATCTTTACGAAAGGGCCATTGGATTTTTTACCAATACGTAATAGTGTGGATTGAAAAAAAATTTCTTCATCGTATCCGTTAGGCATCACATAGGCAGGTTTTCCGGTTTTATTAACAGCTTGCGACAGAAATCCGGTAGGTGAAGTAAAAACATCCGAAGCCTTAACCGCCAGACCGACATTATTATAATGTTCGCTTACCTCATCAACGTTTAAATCCATACTCCGGATGCCATCGATGATTCCAACTTTGACGATGCCGGGATCAAACATATAGTCGTCCAGGTCAAAAATTATTTTGATATTTTTCTTTCGTGCCCTTTTTATTGTCGAAGCAAGTGCTTTATTCATCCTTGCTCTCCACAGGATCAACAGGATACAGTGATCGAGTATCCCTGGGTTAACAAAAACATGATCAGGTTTAAACCAAAATGCATTAAACCCAATAGCCTGGTATGTAATCAGATACCGTTCGACACGATAAATGTGGCCCGGAGTATTGGATTCGCCCGAAATAAAGATGATGTTTTTACCCTTCTTCATTTTGCCCGATCCAAAGAGATATCTTAATTTATTTGGCAGCATCATCAGGATATCCCTGGCTGGTAAGAGCCACCGGTGATAAAAAAATGCCGGAAAGATCATTCTGACCAGTTTATTGATTTTCCAACCAATTTTTATCATCAGGAAATTAAACTTTGCTGAAGACATTCGTTTATGTTCTTTTTTGCAAAAATAACGGATTGATGAATTTACAAAACATTGGCAGTTGTTCTTATGGCTTTTTTTATAAGCAGTTGTTGAACTGATATGAAAAAGTTGATTTCATAAACAAAGTATATTTCAGTTCCTTTGGTAAAGAAATTCCTTTTCTCAGACATTATATCCGGAATTTTCTATTTATTCTAAAAATTTCCAACATTGTTTATCATACTTGTCTGCCAGACTTCTCCCTACTTTCAGTTGTTTGTTTCAAAACCTTGCCAGGCGCTTATAATCACCTGTTCATGAGCATTTATCATTTCATCGAAGGTATCGAGATATTCAAAAATAATTCTGGAATTTTTCCCCATTTCCTTACGAAGCTCTTTATTTTCTTCCAGTTTCCGGATTTGTTCCGCAAGTATTTCCGGATTTGAGTAAGGCATTTTGAGCGCATTTACATCAAACCTGACCTGCTCATTTACCCCGTTAATGGGCGTGGTTATGATGGGCAATCCAAATGCCATTGCCTCAAGAATTACAAGCGGATAGGTATCATTTTTCGAGGTGAAAACAAAGATATCTGCGGCAGCATAATAGTTATCGATGTCGTTTGTTTCGGGGATGAGTATTACGGTTTTGCCAAGATCGGCGGCATGAATCAGATTGGTGATTTTTTGCAAATACATTTCATTTTCCCTTGCACCCACCAGGAAAAATTTAATCTTTTCGTTTTTTAGCAATGCTGACGCATTAACAAGCAGTTCCTGGTTTTTATGTTCTGAGATGATTCCGACATTCAATACCATTAGCTCATCGGGATGAATATCCAGTTCCATCCTCTTTTCTTTCTTTAGTTCATCCGTTAAATTTAAAGTTCTGAATCGCTTACTGAGTGCATTCCGGATCACCCTAAAGTTATTTTTTGAGTTAAACTGTTCGTATAAATGCTGTGAAAAAGGTGTACAGAAAACTACTGACGCTGCCTGATTAAACGCATTTATAAAATTATTAGGGATGAAGTGGGGAATGCGTCTTTGATAAACTCCAGGGTCGAAGGATTCATGAACCATCCAGACTACCGGTATTTTTAACCTGGCCGCGATATTAACCACATGGTAATTGTTCAGGACATTTACGAAAAGAACATCAGGCTTTTCCTGTTGTAAAAGGCTGGTTATATTTTCGGTTTGAAATTGAAAGCCGGATATTTCTCCATAAAGGGCTTCCACGGGGAAATTATTAAGGTCTGTATAAAAATGAGTCCTGATGCCATGTTCTTCCAGCATATTTCGTGCGGGGCCATCATATGGAGAAATCATGCTTAATTCGTATTTTTCTTTCTGCTGTAAGCCACAGGCAATATTGTAAATTACCCTGGAGGCGCCTTCATAATTAAAATTATGCGAATAGAAAAGCAGCTTTCGGGGCTTGTTCAGGAGTTCGTTGAAACAGCAAGTGGATTCAGGAGAAACTTCACAGGAGACATTCTTTTTAAAGTTGATGTTAACGAAAGGATCATTGAAATTTTGATACTTTGTCCGGAATGCCTTAATTTCCTGAAGTGTCGGTCCCCCTTCGCGGCTCATCCCTTCGTGATGTATCAATTCGGCACCTGCACAATAAATAGTCCGGAAACCTTTACTATATAACCGAAGACAATAATCGACATCGTTGTACGACACAGGAAAGTCTGTTTCGTCGAAACCGCCATTTTCAATAAATACATTTTTCGAAGTAAGCATACAAGCTGCTGTTACCGCAATTCTTTCAGCGGCTGCTTCTGCTCTGAAAAATGGAGTTACAGTTTCTGAATGCCAACCATAAAATTCGTGATGAGGCATTTTTTCGATGCCATAATTTAAAAAAATACCTGCATGCTGGATGGTTTTATCTTCGAAAAGGAGTTTAGCCCCGACTGCACCAACATTATTAAAAGCCATATAGGCCATCATCCGGCTGAGCCAATGTGGCTCAATCACTTCCGTGTCGTTATTCAGGAACAGGATGTAAGGAGCAGTGGCATATTTAACGGCTTCGTTCATCAGATAGCTGAAAGAAAACGTACTGTTCCTGCCTGGAATTGCTACTATGCGGATTTGCCTATTGCACAGCGACCGGTAATATTCGACCGAATCAGGATCATCTGAATCATTATCGATGAGCAATATCCTGTAATTTTTATAGCTTGTTTTCTGCAGAATCGAATCGATGCAACGCTTTGTAATTCCTGACCTGTTTTTGGCAGGGATGATGATATCAACTTCAGGGCCAGAATCTCTACCGTTTATCTGGAAAATTGGCAAGGAATCTTTAATTGCAAAATCAGGGCGGTAGATATCCTGAATATTGCCGGTTCTGATAAAGTACTCTTCCAGGGCTTTTTTTGCGGAAGTACAAATCCCGGATTTGTCGTTTATTGAAAGGCCAATTGAATCTGGTAGTACTCTTGAATAGTATAGGATTCCGGCGACGTGCGAAATTTGGTTGGTTTTCTCGACGGCCCGCAACATCAGATCGTAATCCCAGGCGAATTTAAAACCCTGACGTAATTTTCCTGCGGACTCAAAGATGTTGCGCCGTATACAAAGAGGATGGCCTATATAGTTGTAACCCAACAACAAGGCTGGTGAAAAATCAGGTTTAAAGTATAAATCATATCGTTTATCATCAGTGGTAATCTTTCCTTCATCACCATAAATCAAATCCAGATCAGGTAATTTTTGTAATAAATGGACAAATTCAAAAAGCGCGTGAGGTTCGAGCAAATCGCCCTGGTTCAAAAACACAAAAAAATCACCTGAAGCTATTTCGGCTGCACTGTTTGTTGCACAGGCAATTCCTCCAAATGTTTTTTGAAACCGGACATTTATCCGGGAGTCTGTTTTCAATTCTTCCAGGAATTCGACAGTTTCTGCATTTTCTGAAGCATCGTCGGTAATGCAAATTTCCCAGTTGGAATAAATCTGGTTGTCGACAGATTTTACCATTTTTCTGAGCCACTCCGGAGCGGTGTTATTCACTGCCATCAGTACACTGAATTTAGGCTGATACGTAAATTCCAGGGCAGCTTTTCTGAGTAATTTTTGCACCCTCCCGGTAATTTTGTTGTGCTTGATCCAGGCATCTGAATCTGTCATTACCGGTCCTTGCAGGTAGGATTCAAATGGGGTTTGTTCCGGCTGGCTCTTATGATTAAACCGATACTTTATTTGGGCTGTGATTTTCCCGAAATAAAACAGATTTTTGATCGAATCATCGAGGAAAAGTTTCCGGTAAACCATCAGGAAAGGATTTTTCGCTGTGTTATAACGATCAGAATCAATCCATGAGCATTTTCTCGACTTTAATACTTTTCCTGACCTGGCATCGACAAACCGAATGGTTCTTAACTTTTTGCTGATTATAAATTTATCATTGAATCCCGGATTGTAGGTAAGGTTCCCATAAATTGCTTCAACATCGGGTCTTTTCAGACAAAAATTCAGTGATCCGATTGCTTCGCTTCCGGCAACGACTTTTACCAGTGGTTTGTCAACTAAAGTAGGATTATGATACCACCCCGATATTTTTAAGGTACCTGATTTGCTTCCCGGTTCAGGATTAAAGGCAAAAAGATCTAAGACCAGCCAGGTTGTGTGATTTTTTTTCATTAAATATTATTAAGGAATTTTAGGGTATGCTAAGTTTTAGGGTTAAGATGATAAACTGAACTCAGGTAGTTGTCGGACAAATAGCCAACTGATCCAAAAATGAATTTTTGCAGTATCATTGATTAGCACAATTTCAGTGGAACAGGTCGTTTATAAAAATAGTAATTGGACATTGGATATGGCGAGCCGGAAAATCTGGCCACTATTATTTTGAAACCCTTCAATATTTGAATTCTTTTCAGGATTTGCCCTGAGTACAGCAGATACACCTTCCTTGTTTTTTAAATGCATAAAGATTTGTTGTAAGAATTTGCGAATGTTCGGTATTTTTCACCAATTGATATCATAAAAACCCATCATTTTGACAAAGCTGGTAATGGCGTATTTGTGATATTAATGTTATTTTTATGATTAATCACCTATCGGCGAGAAAGGAGGTGAAACAGCAAGATGATATTTCCTATTTCACTCTTTAGGCTATACATCTATTACGAAATATGTAATATGTCGGGTAAATCGTACAATTAATGGGGAGTTTCCTTGCTAAACATAATTTTATTCGCTGGAAAATTCTGACTCTTTAGAATCTTTGATCACTAACCTGGACCCGGCGTTTTTAATAGTATTCAATAAGGTTAGTTTCGTTGATCTCTTATAAAAATCACAGTATCTTTTTCGGAAAAAACTTCAACGAAATTGTGTTTGCGCATTTCAATGATGACTTGTTCCCAACCTTTCTCAAGTACATGTGTTGAATGATGTCCATTCCAATTATAATTTTCGGCTGATTTTACAAGAGGTGCCTCGAATAGGACTGTTTGGATATTTCCGGATATCCAACGGATAAAGTCCACCAATTCGTGCCATTTGATGCACTGAATCATGTGCGTAGCAATAAGAGCATTGTATTTATCGTCGATTCTAAGATTCCAGATGTAATCCTTTAGTGGAATGTGGTGATAACGTAAATCAAGGCATTTCTGGGTTGAGCTATCGGAAATAACATCATAGTTATCCCAACAATGAATGGAATTATTTTCGTTTAGAATGGTATAGGCAAGATCGCCTCGCCAGCCACCAATTTCGAGAATAAAAGCAGGGTTAGGAACAAAGCTATCTATCCAGCTTTGCACATGGGGTAGAGTGTAACCGAACTGTTCGGGGTTTTGGTAAAGCCATACATTCGACTTTTGCACTAGTAAATCAAATGGGATGTTATCATAATTTTTACGGAATTCGTCCATGGTTTTAATAGGCTTTTTCCTTTCCAAACGGAATTTTCGATCCTTGATACACTGAGAAATTTTTTCACTTTCATGCATCATAGTATTAAGTGAAGAAGCCGGGATATTTATAAAATAGAACACGGCATTTTTAATTGTGTTTCCAAATCTTCCAATCGATAATAACAAAATTTTATACCTCCCTACCCAATTCTTGATTTTACTATTATTGTAATCCGTGCCAAATTTTTCATAACTAAACAAATCGAGCCATGTGATCTTTCGTGTTGGGAAGTTAATAATTAATCGCAACAAAGACTTTCTTCCTTCTTTTTTCTCATCCAGTTGATAACATAGATTACTAAACACATTGTTGTGTATGTACAATGTATCCCAATGCTGGGAAAGAAAATCGAAATGTCGGTTGAGTATGCGTTTATAACTGTCCCATCTTAGTTTACTATATTTTTTGTGAGTGAGTTGGGTGCTTCCGTGATGATGGATTTTGACCAGAATTTCGGGTACGGAACGAAAGTTAAACTTCTCAGAGAGCCGGATCATAAAGTCTGTATCCTCACCGACCACGAGATTTTCATCGTACAGGCCAATAGCTTCCACACATTCCTTTTTTACACTCAGGCCGAATCCATTTCCGATAGCAGTCGAAACCATCAGGCCTTCTTCGCGAGAATTAAAATCAGCAGGCCAAACTTGTGATCTGATCGTTTCTTCCCTATTTTCAGTATCCTGAACTCTTATTATCCCGGTCCAGATGAAACCCGGGTTATTTGTAGCTTCTTCAAATGAATTGTAGATTTTTTCGAGGATACCCGATAAATACTCATCATCATCATCCAGAAAATTGATGAAACGTCCGCGAGCGTTTTGAATGCCAGTATTATATGCTCCGGCTGCTCCTTTGGGCATTTCATGAACTACATATTTCAAGCGTGGGTCATTCATTCCTGTAACAATTTCAGATGTTTCAGGGTCGTTGGCATCATCTACAATTATTTGTTCCCAATTCGAAAATGATTGCCCGAGAACACTTTCGATGGCCCGTTTTAAAAGTTTCGGACGATTATTGGTCGGTGTGATAATACTAAAAACGGGATGGGTTGGGTCTTTTAGCTGTTGTTCCTTTTTTAGCTTAAATTGATCCTCTATTTCACAAAACTCACTGTAAATGTGAGGAATTTTTTCATACAGTCTTTTGTGCCGCTGAAATGCCTGAACAATTGCCTCTTCCATTTGATCAGGTCTTCGCTTACGCCGTCCTGATCGGCTTGCTTCCTGTTTTTCATACGTGCGGTAAAATATCAGGTATTCCTTAATTTGAAAAATATCGCGTCCCAGTTCAAGGATTGAAAGCCAAAAGTCAAAATCTTCATAGCCGTATTTCATGACCGATGAGTAACCTTCTGTTTTTACCCAATCCGATCTGCGGAAGCAGGCATTTGCTATAATGCAATTGGCGCGAAGCATGTTTTCGAAACTGTAATCCTGCAAAACGAAAGGCTCATTTTTGTAGCCGAAAAGTTCCACATTGCTATAAACAATTCCCACATTGGATCGGGAAGTCATTATTTCGACGCATCTTTGTATAAAGCATGGTGCAATTTTATCGTCAGCATCCAGATTTATAATGAATTCCCCTTTCGTAAGATTTATGGCAAGGTTGCGTGCATGTGCAGGTCCAAAGTTTTCGGTATGAATTACCTTTATTTTTTTATGTTTAATCCCATTAAGGATATCAGCCGTATCATCCGTTGAGCCATCATTTACAATAATTACTTCAAAGTTCTGATATGTTTGTTTTATAATAGATTCAATCATCTCATGGATGTATTTCCCATGATTATAACATGGTGTTATCACACTCACTTTTATAGGTTCACTGAACCGGATATTGATTTTGTACAAGGCCTTTTTTACCAACAACCAACTATGTTGAGAAATTAGATTAACATGGTACTTCCAATCATCCGGAGGCAGAGGGGGAATGACCGGAATTTCTTTTACGACTTCAATTTCTTTTGTTATTTCCTTTACCTGAACAATGGGCTTTTCTTTATAAATATGAAAGTAAGGCGTTATTATTCCTCCAAAACCTCTTAAGTGATTCTCTATCCGCTCGATGTCTGAGCCTCCAAAATTGAAATAGTCAACTTTGCCATAGAAATATTTTATAGCCTCCCACATCACAAGCGTATGCCCACCAAGATGCCTGAATTGAGGATTGCCGGCACTTAATAGGGCAAATGCCGATTTCTGATTATAAACAAGATAAATGGCTGCATGTGCATGGTTTTGTTCGTCAAAGGCTGTGATAATCCTGCGTCTGTCTCTATTAGCAATTTCATCATCTAGTAGCTTAAAGTCTTCGAATGAAAACCAAAACTTTATCCCCTGCCTTTGATAAGTTAAGAGGATGAGTTCATAAAATTGGAAAAGATCATTGGTAATTTTTACTGAGATTTTATTTTTCCTTGCTTTGGTGATGGTTTCTTTTCTGCCTCTGCTTAATAAGGACCAAAGTTCTGATTTACTTTTCTCTTTATAAACAATTAAATATGTATAGCGGGTCATTTGTTTCAGTCCCCGCCAACGGAGAACCAACCAGTCGGTAAAATTGTGGGAAGTACAAAACTGTTCAAATTCATCTGTTGGAATTTGATCGAATAGCAGATTGAGCCATTGCCTTTGAAGGGTGGTTTTGTTGTGTTCCGACAGATGTTGAAGGTTCCTAAAAAGCGGGCCAAGTGTTCGAGTTAACGGCGGCTCGTTGATTTTTCCGAAATAATAAGCCAATGGAATGCCTGCCAAAATTTTATCCTTTTCGAAAATGGCGAAAATTTTAAAATTCCCTTTTGTAATCGCCTCGAGCCACCACGAGTAGCAAAATACATCGCCTTGTGGTGATTCATCCACAAAGTTGTCCCATTGTTTATAATGTTCAGAATTCAACCTGATTACCTGAATATTTTTTGTTTTCATGGGCTGTAAAAAATCCTATGTTTTAATGTCGCAGTAAAAGCTAACTAAATTCTTGTGTTGCGATAACGAGATACTTGAAGGTGATACTTCAATAACAGACTAAAAATATGTTATCCAAAATATTCCGTGTGTCGTCCGTTGAGCCATCATTTACAATGATCACCTCAAAATTCTGATAAGTCTGATTCATTACCGACTCCAGCATTTCAGGGATGTATTTTCCATGATTGTAACAGGGGCTAACTACAGATATCTCAACCATTATTCGGACCTGATTTTTCTTCCAGGAGTTCTTTCATTAAATTTAAGTATTGCTCGTGCATCGGTTTATCATCTAAAAATTCCCGGGCATACTTTTGGGCATTCAAACCCATCGTGTTTTGCAATTCCGGATTGGATTTCAGTAATATAATTTTTTCAGCAAAGCTGCTCAGGTCGGCGGGTTCAATCAAAAAACCGTTATAACCGTCGATGACAAGTGATGGCAATCCCCCAACATTGGAAGCAATAACAGGAATACCCATTGCCAATGCTTCGAGAACTACATTTGGTCGTCCGTCAATGATGGACGGCAAAATCAGTACATCAGTAACCGACAAAATTTCGATACTATCAACAAAACCTGGCGCTTTAATGTTGGATTCCAAATTCTCCCGTTTTATCAGATCAATGGTTTCGTTGAACTGTGGGCCATTTCCTGCCAGGAAAAATACAATTCCATGATCGTGGCATATTTTTGCAATTTCGATAACTACTTTTGGCCTTTTTTCCTCCGAAAACCTGCCGAGATATAACACCTGAAAAGAGTTTTCATTAAGTCCATACTTCGTTTTGAGGCTATTTTTGTCAGATATGGGAATAAACCTGTTTATATGAATTCCATTTGGTATCAACCGGATTTTGTTCGGATTTTCGTTGTAGGTTTGTATCAACAGCTTCCGGATGGTTTCGTTTTCAGCAATATTCATGTTGATTAACCGGGCATATTTCCTGTTATTAACAATATGTCCGGTTTCGTTGAACAGAAAATCGACCACCTTCAGATTTTTGTGTTTCGGTTTTACAGCCGGTAAACAATGATACATAAACTCACAACCCGCAATGAAGACAACATCAATTTGTTTTGCCTCAAGCAGATATAAAATGTACTTCTTCATCTGCTCCTCATTCCCAAGAAACTTCTGCAGTTTGTAAATTTCCCGGGTGATTTTTTGATATTTTGGGGTGTTATCACCAAATTCTTCAGGCGTTTCAATTGTTGTAATGATCGAAATTCGGTAGGATTCCGACAGGCGGGAAAAAACATTCAGAAGCAATGTATCCACACCTCCGGTAATCATAAACGGAAGGGCAAGAAGAATGTTTTTCCGGGTTTTTGTTTGTGTCAGATTAACAAATGGATTTTTAACAAAATAGATCCTTTTGCTATTTCGGGCGCGAATCTTTTGGAACTTCTGTTGAAACAGGATGCTATTTTCGGATCGAACAATCTTTAGTTGGGTTTCATGAGAGGTTCCGCATAAATCGGTCAGACTATTTTCGTGCACCCGATACAACATCAACGGTTCCGGGATATGTTTAAATCTGAACCCAAAGCCTGCCATTCTGGTCCAGAATTCCCAATCCTCGGGAATGTGACCGGGGCCAACCGGCCAGTCTTTATAGCCTCCGCAGGTCTTCCATGCCTCCCTTTTAAAAACCGCAATAGTTGCAACTGGATTTCCTTGTGAAGCCATTTCCTCAAAAACTGGTGTTGTGGTTTTCCATAAAGTGTTTGATCTTCCGAATGCCTGCACCCAGGGATAAACCACGTCGTACCGGTATGTTTCGAGATAAAAAAGGGCTTTTTCGAGGTAGGTAGGATCAACCAAATCGTCTGCATCAAGACAACAGATATATTTGCCTGAAGCTCGGTTAATCCCGTAATTTCTGTTGTCGCCAACCAGGTGCCGGCCTTCACGTAACAGCACTGTAATTTTCGGATGGTTAATCTGGTTTAGAACTTTTATTGTCTCAGGATCGGTTGAACCGCCATCAACGACGATGATTTCAAAATTTTTAAAAGTCTGTTTAAGTACCGAATCAATGGATTCTCCAATAAATTTCCCGTAATTAAAGTTCGGAATAATTACACTAACCAGGGGATTACCTGATGGCCAGGGTTTGATATTTATAAATCTGAAGTAAAATATTTTATAAATACCTGATCGTTTTTGAAGTGCAAGGTCGTGAGTTGTTTGTGATTTTTTTTCCAGTCTATGGAATGCTTTCTTTAAGATGCGATAATATCCTGCTAAAGCTTTCCTGCGTTTGGTACCATTAGGGAAAATAGTTTCTGCTTTTATTCGAATAAAATTTGAAGCCTTCCATGATTTCGAGTTAAAAATCAGGTCCAGATCATTTTGCAGAGTGTCGGTAATTTCTTTTTCTTTTTTTATTCCAAGGTCAAAGCCAAGACGAAATATCTCGTCGATATCCGGTACAATGATCCCATTGGTATGCCTTTTAAGAGATTCAAAAATGATGGGATAAGATTCAAAAGGCGCAATCCGGAGTAAATCAATATAAAACCGATAAATCATTTGGTACCTGCTTTCCAACGATTCGCTTTCCCACAAGCCCCGTTCGTGTTTATAATGAACGGCCATGATTTCGTTGATATAATGTACCTTTCCTGTCTTTGAATACAGGATATGCAATGGCCAGTCGGGGAAAATGCAATCCGCAAATAAATCAGGAAATGCTTGGAGTGAGTTCCGGTAAAGTGTCGAGCAATTTGGAATGAAATTATCCGTAACAAGATCATCAAACCCAAAATTTTCCCGTTCGCGAAACAGATGGTTGAAATAGTTGATGTGTTCGTAAAAATCCGTTTGCCTGTCCCCAGTAAAGCCAACGTTATGAAAACAAACCGCATAATCGGTGTTTTGTTCCATGAAGTCGACCTGTTTCTGAAGTTTGAGGGGATCAGTCCAATAATCATCCCCTTCACAGATGGCGATGTATTTGCCTTTGGCAAGGGGAAAGACATGATTTTCGTAGATTTTTAAAATACTTGTCCCGGAGCTGAAAAGGTTCTTTTTTTGCAAAACCAGCCGAAAAAGATCCGGGTATTCTATGGCATATTGTCTGATAATTTCTGTGGTTCCATCGGTCGAGGCATCATCATGGACGATAATTTCGATACGAAAACGGGTATTTTGCTCTAAAAAACCATCAATGGCATGCCTGATGTAATCGTTATGATTATAAGTAAGGCAGCATACGCTTACCAGAATGTCATGGGACTCCACGAATAAATGTTTTTTAAATTATCTGGTATTGTTGATCGGGAATTAACTTTTACAATTTGGAATATTGCTTCAGCAAAGATGATGATTTTCGATTGGATCAAACGACAATTTGCATAATGATTTAAAATCATAACATATCACCAAAATCGGGTTTAAGCTTTTGATAGGTTAGTGCACCGACCACAAAAATAAGGATGGTGATGACCCAGAAGTAAATATTCATTTCGATAAACTCAAAAAACCAGTGGTTCTCAACGAATGTATAACGATAACCTTCGGTAATGTAAAAAAATGGATTCAGCAGGGCGATATAGCGATAATTTCCCTGCAGCATGCTATATGGCCAGATGATAGGTGTAGCCCAAAATAGCATGGTTACAATAATGTTGACAATGTGTGACATGTCGCGAACAAATACATTAATTGTAGCCACAAACCATGCTATTCCTGAGAGTAAAACCGTTGTTGCAAAAAGGTAATAAAAGATCTGAATCCAGTAAATCGTCGGGTAAATATGGAAACTAAAAATCAGCATAATGATAACTATGGCGATAAGAATTGCATGTACGATCATTCCGGAGAAAATTTTAATAATCGGGATCAGGCTGACATTGAGTTTCGTCTTTTTAATTAAATATGCATACTCAAAGAGGGCAGCACAACTAACTATCATTGTCTGGCTGATAAACATCCATGGTATCATGCCAACAAGAAGCCAGGGTGCAAAGGGCACATTTGACGCCGTGTTTCCGGATCGCATACCAAAAGTGAAGGCAAACCAAATAACCACCACATAAACTGCCGGCTGAATAAATGCCCAGGGAAGTCCGATGAAGGAAGCAAAATAGCGACTTTTAAAATCCCTGATAACCAGCACGTACATAATGTTCCGTTGCTTGAACAGGGCAACCAGAAAATATAGAAATCCTTTTATTTGTTTCATTACCAAGATTTATATTTGATTCAAAATAAATTATTAACTTTTTTTAGGATGTTTTGCTTGCGTGCCAATGATCAAGAAAGTTTATCAACGGTTACGTTTTCAATAACCAGAAGGGTCCCCATTTTATATTTTTCATCAGGGTTGAATACTTCAATAATCAGCGCATCATGTACCCAATGGTGATGTTCCTGCTCATCATTTTGGTTCAATATTACGCCGGCAGAAATTGTGTAACGTCCATTCCCTAGGGTTGGGAAACCGAATCTGATTGCGACAATATTTGGTTTCCCCGGTTCAAGAATCAATTTTTTACCGAGTGCATAACTGCTGATTTTAAAAACAGGTGATCCGAAAGGGCTGTTAAAGATCAATTCAATTCCGGGATTAACAATTTGCTGATCAGTAGTTATATACAGTACGATACCCACATTTTCGCCACCTTGTAAAGTACTGATGTTTTGAATCGGTGAAACACGAAGAAGGGCAGCATATTTGATGCGCATTGATCCATTTCCGTATGATTCGCATTTGGAAAGATCGAACCATTCAACATTCCTGAGTGCAAGAGGAATGTTTTCGTAGTCGAAAGGGGAAGTGTCTCCATTATCTGTTTTATTATTTCTTCCAACAACTGACAAAGATGATGTCATATAGGCATTGTAACATTCGGTTACATAATTCGGATCGCCTTGTTCACGAATTTTGCCCTCATGTAACCACAATGCACGTGTACAAAAATCCTTCACTGCACTCATGCTGTGAGTACAAATCAAAATGGTCTTGCCGGCTTCTTTGAAGTCTCTTATTTTACGATAGCATTTTTGTTGAAAACGGATGTCGCCGACCGAAAGCGCTTCATCGGTGATGAGAATATCAGGGTCGATATTGATGGATAACGAAAAGGCAAGCCTTACATACATACCGCTTGAGTAACTTGTAACAGGCTGATAGGCATACTCGCCAATATCGGCAAAATCCAGGATTGTCTTCATCCTTTTAGCCATTTCTTTTTTCGAATATCCCTGAATAGCACCAAGATAATAGATATTTTCGACGCCAGTTAATTCCAGGTTAAAACCTGCGCTCAGTTCAAGGAGAGCAGTAACCCTTCCATTACAGGTAAAACTCCCTGAGGTTTGTGTGACAACAGAAGCAAGAATTTTTAGCAGGGTCGATTTTCCACTGCCGTTTTCACCGATGATTCCGATCACTTCGCCTTTTTCTACACTGAATGATATGTCCTTGAGGACATGATGTTTTACATGGTAACTCTTGCGAAGCGGATGTATAAACTCTATCAGCCTGTCGCGATGCGACTTGTAAAGCTTGTAAGTCTTCGAGAGTGATTGGATATCTACTGCGATTTCTTTATTCATTAATTATCGGATTGATTTTTTTACCAGTAACTACAACAGTTTATTCTATTTTAAATTCTTTCAGGGTAATTATTGCTTTATCCTTAATACCTAACGACTTCGGGGTAAAACGAATGCTCCTGACATCAATATTATTTTTGCCCTGCGTTTTAAAAAATTCATAAGCATCGTCATATGTCAACACTTTTTTGTTTGCAAGTACTCCGGCTTTTAATATAGGTTTAATAGCAATATTGTACGATGGGCTACCTGTTCCTTTGTAAGCGATTTCAGCAGCCAGCCGATTCGGCTGATACAGAAATCGTCTGATTTTCCCAAATAGTGTATATTCAAAATCAGCATACAGGTAAATTAAATTGTCAGATTTTGGGATTTCAAGTGTGTCTCCGATTTCATATAAAATGCTTTTTGATCCGATCTCGACAAGTTTTAGTGGTGAAATTCTTTTATTTAAAAGAATAAAATCCTGATTGGTTACTAAATTTGAATTGATAAATGGTAAATGCAAGGTGTCATTTATTTCGTAGTTCGTAAGCATAGTCAGCTTTGTTGCCGATTCATCCCAAAATGGATGTCTGTAGTCAATCGAGCCAAAGGCATACAAAAGATAATCAGGTGAACTTTGTGATGAATATTTTTTTGCATTCATCCCGTCAAGATATTCCGAGTATGCTGCATAAGATTGAATAACAGGTCTGGGGTTATATTTCAAATTGTTAAAATATATGTACGAAATATCAGTAGGAAGGATGTCAACAGATTTTCCATTTAATTTATCAAGAATTCTATCAGGAAACTTCGAACTTTTTTTGCCATAATTTGCTGCTGATTTTAGACGCGAAGGGTATTCGTTAAATATGAAATCCTTGTAGGGTACTGAAGCAATTTGATTGTAAGCCTGCAAAAAAAGATTATTTTGCGGAATCAGTTGCCGCACTGATATCAGGCAAAATATCGTCGTAACCCAGATGCCAATGAGCAAATGCTTTTTTAAAGGCTGTTCGTTTTCGAAGAAATACAGCAATCCTGCCAATGGAATAACATTTGTAAAAAAAACCAGCATGTGGACATCGGCTCTGACAAACCCTTCCTTGAAAAGGAGGAATGCTGAAAATGCAATAAAAAAATAGATTAATAATCTTTCTTTGCTGGAGAAGATAAGTTTGATATTTGTCAGGAATATTATCAGATACAGGCCGATAATTGCAGCAATAATTACCAGGATATTAATTGGAGCAGGAAGGCTTACAGCATCATTATAATAATTTATCAAATCAAGGCTTGCCTTTAGATATCCTACCAGATCAACATGCAGAAGGACGGACAGCAGTAAGATGATTGCAAAATAACCTATTGTGAAATAGATGAAAAATCTGGGTTTTTCTTTTTTGACGATGACCAGGAATGCAAAGAAGATCAATAATAGTGCTGTCAGTATTAAACCCGTATTTAATTTTATATAAAAAGAAAGCAGTGCAATAAATCCAACAATAAAAATCGAAAATCGTTTTCTTGTGGAAAGGTAGTAGAGGGTAAAAAACAGGGAAATCAGTAGTAGAAGAAAGGCGCGTTCAAAATAAATGCTACTGGAAGTAGCAAATAAAATAAGAAAGAATACCACCTTTGAGAGCCTGGATTTAAGCTGTTTGATGAAATAGTGAATTATGAAAATGAGGCACCCCAGCAGAAACAAATGAAACAGGATGACATAAATTTTGTGAATAAAAACAACCTGACCGGTAAAGAGAAACCCCAGGGGCCCATAGTTGAAAAAGAAATCCTTTCCATATATCAAATGTTGATTTACTGCCATGTTAAGCGCTAGTATCCACGAATTGTCAAGTCCATTGAATGGGAGAAAGAAGAGATTTTTAGGAAGTACAACAAACACACTTAACAGGAGTATAAGTGAGTCGAACCATTGAATTTTCTTAAGTTTTTGTCCGATTAATATTTTCATTTTTTAATATTTTGTTTTAATGGATATTCCCGAGCGTTTGACTGATTTTCAATTCAGGGAACAAAGTCCGGTTATGCAAAAGGAAGTTCATCAGAAAGTTACGATACGGTTCAGGTAATTTAATCCCATAATTTCCCGATCCCGGATAATGCAAATCCCCAATTGGTAATTTCCTTCCGGTATATTACATAATTTCTTATCAAGCAGGATATTAAAACCGGAGTTGTTGCCAATGCCGGGGTAGGCTCCCTTAAAATTTGAAGCAACATCTTTTCGTTCGATCTGATTTGCTATAAAAATAAATGCTTGTTTTTCTGACTTAAGAACAATACCTGTTTTTTGATTTCGTTCACTGCCTTTTTCAAGAAAAGCCCAGCCTTTTATTTTAAGAAATTTTGGATAGTCGTCGTATTTGTCGGTGAAAGAAAGCATTGGATTTGGCGGGGATGAGGGGATAATGATATTATCCATTTTCACGACCAAGAAAAGTTGTTGAAGGGTAGGGGGTAAATAATCCCCGTTATCTATTGCCCTGTCGAGTATTTGTACAATGATGGCGGGTGGCAACCCAATGGTTTGCATTTTTTCTGGATTGGTATAATAATCAAAAATATTTTCGAATAGATAGGCCTTATGATTTGCCATCATTTTTAAATTTTGATTGAGTCGGGCGCAGAAAAGGAAAACGCTTCCTGCAATTAGAATCGGAAGTATCCATTTTTTCCATTTATTAAAAACATCGATGCAAACAATATACAAAAAGGCCAAAAAGAGCGACTGATATAGAATATAGCGGGGAGCAGTTGCCCCGGCAATACCAAAACTCATTCTTGTTAAGGCTGATGCCGCAGCTGACATCAAAAGGAATAATATAACAGATAATTCCACAGGATGCTTTTTAAACCGTTGCCATTTAAATAACAGCACAAAACCAAAAATCATTAGTACAATAAATCCGGCTATGGCATAATGAGACAATTTGCCTGGGAAAAAAGGAGAAAAAATACTACCAAAAAAAGTGAAATAAAATAAGATTGTATCGACAGGCTGTTGAATAAAGTCGAATATATGCCCTGAACCATGTGAAAATCTGTAATGCCAAAAATACAACATAATGTTCAGTATCATTGCAATTGACCATACTGACCAGTCTTTCAATGTCTTTTCATTATTGAGAAATAATATAACGAAACCTATAAAATATACCAGCATCCCACTGCCAAACGAAAAAGTTGCAATAAATGCAAACAAAATAGCTATGGTAAGATTGATAGTGCCTCGTTTGTTTAAGAAAAACAAAGCAGCGGTAACAAAAATCGAATGCAGCAGGACACCAATTGTTGTAATTCCCAAATCCGTAAGTTCGGGCTGAGGTACAAAAAGGAGCAGGGCAACCGGAGCGATCGTTAAAAGGTTGTTTTTATTTATTCCTGCCAGCTTTGCTAAGAGAAAAAGTAAAACGAGCATTCCCAGGTTTCCAAACCATTGAATGTAGATGTAGTTCAAGGATCCAAATATTGAGTATTCGGTAAGTACAGTCAGAAAATAAGCAAAAATCCGGTGTTCGTTTGCCTGCTGAAACAAACTAATGAATTTGTCGCCCGGTGTTGAAAGGTGGTGGTACTGGTTAAGCCAGGCAAGAGAATCGGTATATTCGTCGATAAAAGGAATGTTTACTGCAAATCGTTTCACCGAATAATAATAGATCAATATGGGTACAATTATTAAAATCAAACCCAATATAAGGGATAGGTTACTCTTCAATTTAAAATTCCTGATAGTCGTGAACATGTTCTGATTTTAAGTGGCAAATTGATACTATTGTTGCCTTACCGATACTTTCCTTTTAAATAATTGGTAAGCGTCATGAATTTGCTATTGATGCCTTCGGGATAACTGACATCAGGTTCGGCATATAATCTGTATATCTGATCCGGATATGTCTTCATTTTTATACCTGAAATTATTATCAGGTTTCTCATAAGTAGCATGACAAATTTAAATACAGGAATGATCAGAATTCTTTTGTTCATTACCCTGGCAATATGTCTGACAAGTGAGTAGTAATTGTAAGCAACAGTGGTGTTAATAGTTATGGTTGTTTGAGCCTGTTTTGGAAATGTAATTTCATGATAAATGATGTCAACCAAATTTTCGTAATAAAGCGGATACAAATTGTTTTTTGTTCCTACAGGGCAAAGAATGAACTTATTGTTGGCAATATAATTAATTAATTTGTCGATGGGATAATTTTTTGAAAACCCGAATATTTGAGACGGACGAAAAATCAACCATTTTGTTAAATTTGATTTGATGTATTCTTCTGATTTTAGTTTCGATATCCCGTACATTCCGCAATTATTGCTGGCAAAAATTGAACTAATATATACAAAATTTTCTACATTATATCTTTTTGCGTTTTCGACCAAATTTTTTGTGGACGTGAAATTTACCCTGTCGTATTCCGATTCGTTAAGTGCATTTGACAAAGCAGCAGCATGTACCACCAAATCGACACCCTGCATAAATGGTAAATTAATTTCCGGTTCCGACAAATCACACTCAATCCATTTGATGTCGTGCCGGTTTACTTTTGCTATGTTTCGTGTAATGCCAATAACGTCGATTGATGATGTAACAAGTTTATTAATTAGTTCATTCATGATATCAGATGTGGCTCCGGAAATGAGAATCAATGGCTTGTTCATGTTTTGGATAAACTTTTAATTTCTTATACGAGCCTTTACCAGATTTACTATAAATTCATAAATGGCTCCAATTCTTACAAATGATTGCCGGTGGTTGTTGGCAAGGAAGACAATAGGGATTTCTTTGATGTTTAAATTAAGTTTTCTGGCAGTTATCATGATTTCTGCATCAATAAACCAATCTGTCGACTGCAATGTCATTTTTTTGTAAGCATCCCTGCTGATCAATTTTGGCTTGGAATTTATGTCTTTTGAGTTCAGACCTGGAAACAGTAAGTTAAAAACTACATTGTAGGTTACAGAAACCAATGACCGGTAAAACCCATCTTCGCGTTTCACACGGTATGTTTTTACGATATCAACGTTACTTTCAATCATCGTATCATAAACCCACTTAATACTTTCAATCGGAAATTGTCCATCCCCGTCGATAACGCAGATGTATTTTCCTGTTGAGGCATTTAATCCCTGAACCATGTCCCATCCCATCATTCCTTCTTTTATATTCGTTACAGGCATTACTCTATGATTCCTTTTTGCAATATTCAATACAATGTCTTTTGTTCTGTCTTTGCTATTGGCAAAATCATTTGCTACCAGAATTATTTCGTAGTCAACTTTCATATTATTGAGCGTGCGCTCAAAATCATCAAAGATTGGCAAAATGCTTTCGCCGGAATGATAACATAATACAACAACCGATAGTTCCTTCATTTTTTTCTGTTAGTTCAGGTTTTCGATGTCACATTTTTTAAATCTGATAGTTCTTTTGTCTTTTATCAAAAAACTTAAGCAAACAAAATCCTGGTCATTGTTAGTTATGTGAAAAATCATTACGCTAGTTTTCGCCTGGAATGATGGAATCATATTGCGGACTGCCGAAATTTACTGATCTGTCGGATAATTGCGAAGCTTCAATAATTCCATTTTTATTTATTGCTACACCTACCTGGTAATTTTGTGGTGGTACATTAAACTTTCGCTTGTCCAAAACAAATTTAAAACCACAATTACCAGGTAAATTCGGATAGCTATCCTTAAAGCAGGACACAACATCATTGCGTAAAATTTTTCGGGTTGAAAAAATAAATGCATTATCCTGAGTTATTAAGGTTATATTAATCTGCTGATCATCAGTTCCATCTTCCTTTAAAAATGCCCAGCCTTCGATATCAAGAAATAAACGATTATCAAATGTTTTATCAATATTCATTATTATATCTTTCGAATAGGTAATTGATTTATATTCATGCAGCAAGCGAATATCCGGGTAAAGCTGGCTAATAGTTGGAGGTAAATAGAAGCCATTTTCAATTCCTTTGCTTATCATCATAGAAGCCTGTTGGGGAATTGGATACTGTAAGGTTGTATTATCAGCATCAGCATAATACGATAAAATACTATCTGTTAATACCGTTTTATGAGTGGATAAGCCTTGGAAATTTGTCCACAATCTGTTTGCATACAAAATGAGACAAGCAATTGTAAGTAAATACATTAGTAAAGTCTGTCTTTTCTGATATGTGTTTAAATAAACAATATACAATGTGCAAACAAACAACTCAGGTATCAGCATGTACCTGTAAGTGGCAATAATTTCAACTTCAATACCAAATCTTGATATTGTTACTGCGGCTGCTGATAATAGCAGAAAAACCAAAAAGGAAAGTGCCAGCGGATTCGACTTGTGGTACTTCCATTTTTTAAGAACCAGGTAAATAAAACTCAAAATAATGATCGATCCGGCGATATAGTACGGAATTATTTTGTTCTTTATCAAAGAGGAAAATAGATTTCCCAGAATAGAAAGAAAGAATAAAAAACCATTAAAAGGATGATGTATTATGTCCATTATAGAATTGGATGATGCCAAAAAAATATATTTGACAAAATACAGCGAAATGCATAATAGCATGCAAGTAACCCATAAGGCAATTCTTTTAACTGATTTGGTTCCATGTAGAAAGAGTATAACAAATCCGGCCAAAAAAACAAACATTCCATTCCCAAAAGAAAATGTAGCGATTATAGCAAGAACAATGGAAACAATAAAATTTAGATTGCCATTTTTATTAAGAAAGAATAGTGAAGAAAATACCAGAAAGAATTCAAAAATACTATTCATGGTCATTATTCCCCAATCAGTAATTCCATGTTGTGGAATGAATAAAAGTAAGATTACAGGTGAAAAGGAGAGCAGGTCGTTTTGGCGGTAATCTTTTAACCTGTAAAACAAATAGGCGAGTCCAATCATCCAGGCATTGCCAAATATGATTATATCCCTGCAATTAAATTCCCCAAAAATACTGTATTCCAAAAGAACGGTTGCGGAATATGAGAAAAGCCGGTGTTCATTTGCCTGATTAAATAATAGTAGAATGCTATCAGGAAAATCACTTTTGACATATTTGTCAAGCCAATAAAGTCCGAAACAATAATCGTCCCAAAAGGGGACGTTAACTGCAAAACGAAACACAACCACATAATATGTTACAATAGCAGATACTATTAAAACAATGCCAAGTGTATTCGGCAATTGTTCTTTTGAAAAAATCAGGATTTTATTTGGCTTAAATTGTTTTAGCAATTGTAATTTATTTTGCTGATATTCTGATTATTTTATTAAAAAGGGTATGTTACTGTTTGTATTATAAAAAACCGAATCATTTTTCGAAACAATTATTACCGCAAATATATGATTGCCTTTACCAATTTCATCAACAGGAATGCTAATGTTCCAGCCTGAATCAGCTATTTTATCGTTTTTGAAATATTTCCCAACATCATCACGGTTTATTCCATAGGAGGCTTTAAAATATAAATCGTCGATTTTAATGTAAATACCGTCAGCCAGAATATTATTTGGCGAATCATAGGCCCAACCATTAATTTCGATAACTTCATCGGTTAGAATTAATGGGAAGTTTTGTTTCTGAACAACCTGCCCATTTACATTATCAATTGCATAATTGCTTTGTTTGTCCGATTGACGATACCTGCCAAGTTCTTGTAGCTTAATCAGCTTACTAATATTAATAAACACTTTACAATCGGTTTTATAATAACCCGAATTTTCATTATTTAAAACTTTAAATGTTAATTTATGCATGCCTTGGGTAAGTTCTGCACATGGAATTGTTATCCCCCAACCGACATTGGAATTTCCTTTTAGGTTTAAACGCTCATCTATATCAGGCCGGGGAAATGTTATATTTGATAAAAAAGAATTGTTCTCACTGTCCAGGCTCACGATAATGCCTCCGGCTGGCGAAAATGTTGAATCATCAACCCCCCACCCATTAATATTCAGGTATTTTTCGGTGACAGGCATGGGCATGTCAGTGATGTTTTGCCCATTTAATTTTTCGGCTGCAAAGTTTGAAGTTTCGCCTAAAGGCTTGAGGTTGCCCGGGTCAGGGTTGTTTCCGGAATAGAGAATGTTGAGTGTGACACCTTCTTCGGTTTTAATATACTCCCTGCCATTTGCCAAAACTATATCAACTGAAAGGCTCTTTTTCCCCTTTGTAAAATATTTCGCAGGAATAGAAATCTCCCAGCCGGAATTTAAATAAACAGGATCATTATATTTATTATCAAAAGCCTCCCCCGAAATTCCGTAATTCGTTTCAAATTTCATTCCGTCAATCTCGATAAACACTTTTTTTGCTGGTTTGTGTTGTTCCTGATCTATTGCCCACCCTTTAATATGTATTAGAGGGGTTTCTATTTTAAAAGATTGATGGGCTGAATCAACTTTTATTCCATTTATGCTTTCGATTACATGACAAAGTGTGAAATTCCTTTCTCTTAATCTGTCAAACGATGCAGGTTCCCGGTATTCCAAAGGCCACTTCAGGCATTTGAAATATTCGTCAAGTTGAATTTCGTGCTTATGTATTTGGGATTCGACATTATCCATGGTGACAAGCTGGCCGAAATCGTCAGGTGTTTTGGGGTTTGGCTGATTAAAAATCCGGGAGATCATCATATCCCCAACATTTAACCTGAAATGAGATGTTTCGTAATAATAGCAATTATTTAAAGTCACGGAATTCAGACCGCTAAAGTCGTAAAAATCAGTTATTTTAGAGAGCTTCCTCAGGGCTTTAAAATATTGTTGATGGTTGAGGTTTAAATATGTTATATAATGCGTAGGATTTATAAAAATCCTGAGATTAATATTATTTCTTTTCGAAAACCGGACAATACTGTCGATTTGAATAATGCACTGATCTAAAGGGTTGGTTTTAAAATATTGGGTGGCAGGGGTAGAAAACTTTTTATCGTTCACATATGTTTCTTCCATGTTGTCTATCTGGCTTTCAATATCACGAAAGGCTGTAATAATTCCCGATTTGTATAATTCAGCATTGTCTATCGAACTTTTCTTGAAGGCATATTTAGCGAAATCCCAATTTGGGCGTAATAAAATATACGATTTATAAAATTTAAGTTTTTCGGGGAAAGAAACAGGATAATCGTAGGTGAGCAGATCTTCAGAATAATCTGAGTTAATCAAAAACGACAGGTAATCAATTCCAATTAACAGGTTTTTGATTTGAACACCTTGTTGTAGAAGATATTTTATATTTCGGAAATGTTGAGCCGGAGTTCCAGAAGTGTAGGTCATGTTATAGTATTTTGCTCCGGAAATATTTTGTGGATCAATGAGTCCGACCCGTGAAGAACCAAAGATGAATGAATCAAACCTGGTTTTGTTTTTTCTCAGGAAGTTAATTTTAGCAAATTGCAGATTGTGTGTGTAAATTGTTTTTGGATATAAAGACAGTAATACTTTGTAAGGATCAATAAAAACATTAAAGAAAAGAATTGGAAAACAAACCACCAATAGAAAAACAAATGGTTTTACCATATCCTTTGTAAAAAGTTTAAGCTCTTTCATCGTTCCCAAATCGTTGTCATCAAATTCACTATTGACCTGCCAAATGCAATTACAATATTGCTATAAATTTTATATTGACGAGATAGTTAGTTCATTTTATTTCGATAGTAATTTTCCGATCAGCTTCATAATAGCTTAACCCACTTTTTGAAACAATGATGAGTGTTAGAATGAATTTGCCTTTACCAACATTATTAGTAGGAATATCAATTCTCCAACCACAATTTTCGAGTTCATTATTGTTGAAAAATTTAGCAACATCCGGTCGGTTTATACCATATGAACAAGGATAGAGTTTGTTGTTAATTTCGACCATTACTTTTGAGGCAACAGTCGCTGCAGGAAAATCAATTGCCCATCCTAAAATACTTATTTTTGAACCGGAAATAATTATAGGCTGTTTTGCTGATGATACAACCTTTCCATTAATTACATCCACAGCATATTTAGTCGAACTTTCCAACCGGTTTAGTCCTGTTAATGAATCGTATGCATTTTTTCTGTAATTGAAAAAAATGTTGTTTTTAGCCGGATAAAAACCGGTATCATCATAATTTAACATCTTAAAGCTTAGTTCATGCTTTCCTTCCTGGATATCAGCACATGGAATGGTTATTCCCCATCCAGAAAAATCCAATGCTTTGTTGTTGAAATGCAAACTCAATTCAGGACGCTCCCAGATAATTTGGGAACGGTATTGTTTTCCATCCAACGAAACGATGACACCTCCGGATTCGGTATTATTTATTGGATCAATAGCCCATCCAGACAGGTTTATAAATGTACAGGGACTCAAATTGGTAAAATTTGCAGCATTCTCCCCATTTATTTCATCAACAGCAAGTTTGTCTGTCTGATCCAGCTGCACCAGTTTGTCTTCCTCAATTGGCTCAATATAATGGAAAATATTAAATGTTATGTTGGTTTCTGAGACCGAATAACTCTGATTATCATCTGATAGCGTAATGATTTTCAAAGGCTGTTTACCGACCGAAAGCATTGAGGCAGGTACAAAAAAGTCCCAGCCAGAATCAATGGTATTTTTATTTGAAGAATTATTTTCCTTGCCCTTGAGTGATTGATCAACATTAGCTTTAAAAAGCCTTTCCCCAATTTGAACCATAATCCGGGGAGGCAGGTTTTCCGGATTTCCGGGCATTATATTACCTGCTATCTTTAGCCAGGGTGTTGTAATAATCAGTGTATCGTCAAGATACGATTTTTCGACTCCATTTATCGTTTCGAGCGATGTAACCGGTGTTTTAATTATTTTTTTGAACTGAGATAAATCCAAAGGTGGCTGATAACTATGCTGTATGGCCAGACTTTTATAATAATCCGCGATGAGTGATTTATGAAACAGGATTTGTTGTTCAACATTATCCTTGTTTACGAAACGTCCAAAATCATCAGGAACAGCAAATCCATCCTGATTAAAAATCTTGGCAAGAATTAAATCACCCACCTTTTCATTAAAATGAGATGCTTCATAATAGTCCATATTGTTTATGGCGATTGAGTTCAATCCACTGAAATCATAAAAGGATGTAATGTCGGCAAGTTTCTTCAGGGCATAGAAGTACTTATCCAGATTTACATTTAAATAAGTAACCTGGTATATAGGATTTATATAAAAAATTAAGTTTATCTGATTTGCTTTTGCAAACATGATTATTTTTTCTATTTCACTTATCGACTGCGTAACATCAGGTGATATCCTGTACCTTGAGAACGGCTTAAAAAAACGCTTTGGCGAAATATGCTCTGATGGACTGCGAAGTATGGTGGAATCCAGTTCTGGTTTTGAGACCATTCCATTTCTGAAGATTTGTCTCCGGTCGGATACATCATTGCTTTTAAAAACCATATCGACAAACAACCATGAAGGGCGATACAAAATGTAACTCTTAAAAAAGCTTATTTTGTCAATTAATGATACCGGATACGTTTTAAAGATCAGATCCTGTGGTGGCACTTTCGGATTTTCGATCAATGAAATATCATCAATACCAATAATCAAATTTTTAATTTTAATGCCACTTTTTGACATTAAAAGTAAATCGTGGTAATAATCTTTAGGTAAACCCACTGCATAGCTCATATTATAGTAGGAATCAGTAGGAATTTTATCCGGATTAAGTGAATTTGTTCTGGATGATCCAAAAATGAATGAATCGAATTTTTCAGGATTTTTAAGTATATACTTCATTTTCATATACCGCCTGTTTGGTTCGACAGGAACATGTTTTGAACAATTAAAGAAGACTCCGTATGGATCGATGCAAACATTAAAAATAAGTAATGGAATCCAAACCAAAAATAGTAACAGGCTTGCCTTAAGCATCGATTGAAAAAATTTATAAAACGCTTCCACCAATAATTAAAATTGAAAGTAAATAAATTGATTTGTGCTTTGGAATTGGCCCAGATAAATAAAAACTGCGAGGCTGGTAAGATATAATGTCCATCGCCAATATACAGGATATGTTTCGATTTGAAGTGCAAATTGCTTTTTTCGTTGGATCCACTCAACAATGGTGAGCAGCAAAATGAATACGAATGATCGCGATTGAATCCAAGTTAAAAGAATTGATGGATGCAGGTTCAGATTTTGAAAAATAAAGGTAAAGTAACTTGCTGCTCTGCCAACATTTTCTGATCTGAAGAATACCATCGAAAACACAAAGAGCATAAAAGTAAAGATGATCTGTAAAAATTCCTTTATATTTGGCAACATTGTTTTGTATGCAGCAATCTGGGCGTATTTTCCTTTCCCTTTGGTAAATATTAGTGGCAGATAAAACAAACCATGCAAGAATCCCCAGATTATATATGTCCAGTTCGCACCATGCCATAAACCACTCAGTGTGTAAGTGATTAAAATATTCCTGACTTGTTTAATCTTCGAGACCCTGCTGCCTCCCAAAGGAATGAAAACGTAATCGCGAAACCAGGTGGACAGTGAAATATGCCATCGTTGCCAGAATTCGGCGATATTTCTCGAAAAGAAAGGAAATGCAAAATTCCGCATTAAATCGAAACCAAACAGCCGTGCTGCCCCGATGGCAATATCTGAATAGCCGGAAAAGTCGCAATAAATCTGAAACACAAAAAAAATGGCTCCAAAAAAGAGTGTGATTCCCGGCGCTGAATCGTATGATGGTGCATCAAAAATATTGGATACCTGAATGGCAAGTGTATCGGCGATAACCACTTTTTTTATCAGTCCCCATAGAATCTGACGCAAACCGTCTTTTGCCTTTTCGTTATCGAATATGCGCGGGAGCTTAAATTGAGGAAGCAGATTTGATGCCCGTTCGATTGGTCCGGCAACTAATTGGGGGAAAAAACTAACGAAAGCAAAAAATGAAATGATGTCAGATGTCGGCACTAACTTCCGGCGATAGACATCAATGGTATAACTCAGCGTTTGGAAGGTGTAAAAACTGATTCCCACAGGCAGTATAATTCTGAGTGTACTCTCGTTCAAATGAAATCCCAGTTTGTCAACGGCTTCAACCAGCGATGTGGTAAAGAAATTATAATACTTGAAAAAGCCCAACAAGCCCAGATTAATCATAAGGCTTAGCCATAACAATGCTTTACGACGGCTGTTGTTCTGACTTTTATATATAAACCATCCGGTTATAAAATCAGCAAGAGAACTGGCAAATATCAGCGAGAGAAAACGCCAGTCCCACCAACCGTAAAAAATATAGCTCACCACCAACAGAAAAAAGTTCTGCAGTTTAAGGTTCCTGGCGAAAACAAACCAATACAGTATAAATACTATTGGTAGGAAAATTGCAAAGGAGAATGAGTTGAAAAGCATAATTCGTGTTACTTGTTAGCTTTTGAATTTATTTTTAATATTTTGATGATTCCGGGTAACTGTTTAAATAGAAATTCAGAATCCGGAATATGCCAATCTGGGTAGTAGTTAATTGTCATTAGGTTAATTTATTGGAAGATATGACCCTCTTAAAATGTACCTGTGCTTGAATAGTTTTGATTTCAGGAAAATCAGGAACAAATATTTCATACTTATAAAGATGTCAGAAAATGTCATTTTAGAATCACCATAAATTCTGGATGGCAGGGAAATGGGAAATTCATGTATCGTAAATTTATTAAGATGCAGGACAAACAAACTTTCGAAAAAGAAAGAATAACTGTTGGATCCGATTAAATTGAACACACCTTGCGGGATCCGTTTTAAATAATATAAACGAAATGCCCCTGTGGCATCATAAGGCATATTTAATAAGTGAGTTGTGCAATAATGGCCCAGACGTGTTAAGGATTTCCGATATAAATTCCATGTTTTAAGACTGTCATTTTTTAAATACCTTGAACCGATAATCATGTCGTAATGATGAGAATTTTTGATAAAATCGATGATATAATCAGGTGAGTGTGTAAAATCACAGTCCATTGTGATAAGAACATCATACTTTTTCATGAAAGCCCAGGCAATTCCTTCTTTGTGAGCGCTGCCAATACCCAGTTTTCCAGTACGGTGAATGACAAATACATTGTTGTTTTTTTTATCAATCTGGTCGATAATTGCACCGGTACCATCCGGTGAGTTATCATCCAGGAAGAGAACATCGGCATCGATGCGTAAGGCTTGTATTTCGGAAAACAGTTTTTCTACGTTTTCCGACTCATTGTAGGTGGGAATAAAAATCAGTGTTTTATTACCGGACGTCATATTTTGCTAATTCGGCATTTACCATTATTTTAATCAGGTTTTCAAAGTTTACCTTTGGTGACCAGCCTGTTGCATCGTGCAACCTTGAATAATTTCCCTGCAAATCTTTTTTGCTCTGTCTGGCAATCAGATCCGGATTTATTTCGACGTAGCGTTTCCAATCCATTTTTAAATAACTAAAAACAGCAGCAGCAAACTCACCAACCGAATGCGTTGTACCCGTACAGATAACAAATACATCCGGAGCCTCCAATTGCAATATTTTATATGAAGCATCAATAAAATCGGGTGCGTATCCCCAGTCGATTCTTGCTTCCAGGTTGCCCAGAAAAAGCTTTTCCGATTTTTTATATTTAATTGCCACCGCAGATTCGACAATGTTTTTCGAAACAAATTTCGATGCCCGTAATGGAGATTCGTGGTTATAAAATATACCTGCTGAAGCAAAAACATTGTGTTTTGAAGTATAAAATTTACACAAGTTAATTCCTGCAGCTTTAGTAATACCATAAATGCAAATGGGATTCATTGGTGTGTTTTCGTCCTGAACGGCTGTGGGCGGGTTTCCAAAAACATGAGACGACGCTGCATAAAATAAACGGCTCTCAGGGCTGTACTTTCTTATGGACTCTAAAAAATGAGCAAGCGCTAAAACATTGATTTGGAAACTATTTGTGAAAAGTTGGTGATCGTCCTGCACCAATTCAATGGAGGATTGATGTACAGCCGCAAAATAGAAAACTTCATCCGGTTTAAAATAGCGGATGAGTTCCCCAACTTCATTTTTATTGGTTATGTCGATAGTTGCTGAGATAGCTTCAGTATTGGAATAAAAAGCCTTACTTGAAATTCCAATTATGTTGTAACCCAGGTTTTTAAGATAATCAGCTAAATAAGTACCGTCTTGCCCTGTGTGTCCGATGATTAGAGCTTTTTTCATTTTTCAACACATTCAATATCAGGTAATGGAAATATAAACTTCCCACCTGAATTTATAAAATCTTTTTCGCGTAAAAGGATGCTATCCTTGAAATGCCATGGAAGAACCATGAAGCAATCGGGATTCATTTCCCGTGCTTTTTTTTCGGAGATAATCGGAATGTTAGTGCCGGGAGTAAAGCTACCGAATTTGTCTTCGTTTACCTCAGCAATATATGAAACTATACCTTCGGTAATATTACAATATTGTAAAATTACATTTCCTTTTGTTGATGCACCATATCCAAAAATTATCTGGTTTGCATCTCTGAGCTTATTCAGATATTCCAATAATTTTTCCTTATGATCGATAATTTTGTTTCTAAAGGCTACAAATGGTTCCATCGATTTGTATCTTACTTCCTCGTTTATTAACCTGTCAATTTCTGGCAAACACTCATTAAATTTTGAATGTTTCTTTGCCGCAATAACCTTGAAACTCCCTCCATTTGTGTTGTTTAGTTCGATATCTACAATCTTTAAATCCACTTTGTCGAGTAACCATTTCACCTGTGTTAAACTATAATACTCGATATGTTCATGGCAGATGGTATCATAAGCATTATGTTCAATCATCAAAGGCATATAGCTTTGCTCAAAGACCCAAATGCCATCATCTGCAAGGATTTTATGGATGTCGTAAACAAACTTCAAAGGATCTTCAAGGTCATAAAACATGGCGATTGAAGTAATGATCTTTGCTTTCTTCCCGTCAAATTCATTTTCGATAAAGGCAGCATTAAAAAAATCGGGAATGATTTTTATATGGTTTTCATAGTATTTTCCAAATTTTGATGCTGTTGGATCAATTCCAACCAGTGTTATCTTGTCTTTTGGATAAAACTTTAATAAGGTCCCGTCATTACTGGCAACATCAATAACCAGATCACCTTCCTCCAGGTTGACGAACTCAAGGTTCCGGGTTACGATTTCATTCAGATGCCTTATCATGGAGCCATTTAAAGCAGACCGATATCCATAGTTTTCTCCATACATCTCATTGGCATCGAAAGAATGTCGGAGTTGAACAAGGCCACAGACCTCTGTTTCCCCGCCATTTACACATTTTATCAGTTCCAGTGGCCCCCGCGTAATTTTCTCATCCCTGCTTTTAGGGAAAATCCCCGTAAGCGATTGTGTGCCAAGGTTAATTATTGTTTCGAGGTTTGTATTGCCACAAATCCGGCATGAATCGATTTTTTTGTACATAAAAATCCATGAATTATGTTAATGGATATTGAACGACACTTTACCAATCACCAAATATCAATATAATTAATTAAATATGAGAATTATGAAAGTATATTTTTCATGGTTTTAATGAATTTTTTTTCTCATTCATACCTCTTTGCTTCACAAAAAGTTGTTTTAAATAGGAAACATCATAAAATTGCGAAAATTCTTTATCACTGATTTCCGGCCAGATCGATCTCAATCCGCTCGCAACACTGCCTGTCATTAAACGGAACACTTCATTTGAAATATTGAATTGTGCGATAATTCGTTTGTGCATTTCAAAGTAGTCAGGTAATGTATCGGATGCTTTCCTTTTATTTATGGCAACAACCGAATTGGAATGTATCCTGTGATAGTTAAGATGAAGGGCGTTATAGCTGATTTTTCCTCCTTTCAGAATAGTTACATATGCGTACCAGTCTCCGGCAGTTTTGAAATTTGTACTTACCGTAAAATCGAATTCTTTAAGCGAATCGCTCCTGAAAATAACAGCACTGACGTTTGGAATCGTGCACCTGATTGCCAGTGCATTTCCTACTTCGTCCAGTCCTGACGCCGTGTAATCGTGCTGCCAGCGCTCACCCGGGTAGTTCAGGTTGTCGTAATGGCCCGCTCTCAGGTAGAACTGATCATAAATCTCCCCCGCTTCATCAAGCCGGTGTGATGCACAATAGGCTAATGTTACCTCCGTATTATTGAATGCCGGTAGCATCAATTCAAGAAACGATGCTGAACTTTTATCGTCGCTTTCTGCTATCCAGATATATTTCCCTCTTGCCAGTCCAGTGCCCTTTTGCCATTGCCTGAAGGGTGAACCTGAGTTATTTTCGTTTCGGTAAACACTTACTGCAGGATGCCATTCGTAGGTTTTTGCAATTTCATAACTCTCATCAGTTGAAGCATCGTCGAGGATGATCAACTCAAAATCCCTGAAAGTCTGGTTTAAAATACTCTCGATACGTTCTTTCAGGAACTGTTGGTGGTTATATACCGGCACAATTACACTCACAAGTGGTGCTGACCCCATGGTTGAATGACAAATTTGTAAAATTCGGGGAACTGCAATGTCATCTGAGTGGTTTAGCAAAAGTTTTGACCGTGCATTTAATCCCAGTTCGTGACGCAATTTTTCATTTTTAATCAGATTTTCAATTGCATCTGCAGCAGCATCCACATCCAGGAATCTGACAACTGCACCTGCATCTTTTCCTACAAAGCCAGGCATCCCGCCAGCTTCATCAAAACAGATGATCGGTGAGCCTCCTTCGGCTGCTTCAAGACATACGATGCCAAAAGGTTCTTCCCGGGAAGGAAGAAAAAATATGTCACCCGCGCTGAAGTATTTTTTAGGATTATCCTTAGCACCTAAAAAACTAATGTAGGTATTAAGTTCATTTTTTTGAATGTAATGTTCCCAATCATTCCAGGTCCCAAATTCTTCACTGTCGGCATTCCAGTGATTTTCACCGATCCAGTAAAAATGAAAATTAGTCAAACCCCTGTCTTTAAGTTTTTTGGCAGTTTCAATAAAGAGGTCGGTTCCCTTTCTCCAGTATATTGTACCGCAACCCCAGATAATTACCTTATCGATGGGAATATTTAATAACATCCGCTGAACATTTCTGTCGATCTTTTTATCGGATTCCGTATGGATGAATTCGTCAACCTGGATTACCTGTGATTTCCGGACTGCATGATTTTCAATCAGATTTTCCATAACCGGCTTTGAATCCGCAATGAATTGGGAGGTAAATTGCATCATCTGGTCTCTGGTTTCCCGGGAGGTATATTTTTGTATTGATTTCTCAAGCTCGTGAACATGTGTTATATAAGGAGCATGAAAAATCCTGAGTAGTTTGTATAGTGCTGCAACAACGATCGTGTTCCCGTAAATAAGATCTATTTTGCCAATTTCTTTCTGAATCATTTCAATAGCCGCATTTTCATCATAGAGTATCCGGTATTCTTCCCAAATAAATACCTTTGAAACCTGTTGGTAAGCCTGCAATAATTTTCCACCGTCAGTTCCCTTTTTCAGGGAAAGAACAAACAGGTTTATGGAAGTATGTTGTTTCATCCATTCAAGGGTGGAAAGTAAAACAATTTGGGCTCCGGCCTGATAGAGATCGTGTGCAACAAAGAGAATGCTTTTGGAATCATGTAGCCAGTTGTGTTTTTTTTCGGTTGTCCGGACAAATTCCTGCCTGAAATATATGGTTTTATTTTCATATCCGGCCCTGTTGGCAATCATACCAAATAGTCGCTCCATTGCATGGGCCAGGGTTCCATCTATCTGATTATTTTCAACCTCAAAATTTAGTTCACTTGTTTTCTTTATTAAGGTTTCCAGCGCCGCAGGCCGGAACCAAAACATCGATCCGGCAGGAAATGCGAAGTCTTCTCCAAAATCATCAATCTGCAATTCCGGGAAACATTTGGCAGCAAATTGGTAATTTTTAACCTTACTCCAGTGAGAACCCCAGCCTTTGTCCATACCTAAATATACCAGGTATGGAAATGCAACCGGCCAGACTAATCCCAACTGTTTGTTTTGTGAAAATTCAGAAATTATTCTTTTTACAATCAACGTATTACCCAATAATTGATCCAGGAGATATTTTCGCCAGGTTAACAGGTTATAATTAAAATCACTCTTTTTCGAATGAACTTTGCAAACCAGGTCATAGTTTAGCAAACTTGCCGAAAGCAATTCGAAAAAAGGTTTGATGTCCCTGCCTTTATTTTCGAAAGGAACTACCTTTATTGTTGCATTTGGAATTTTCCCTTCAAAAAGTTTTTTAATGGTAATTTCTTGTCCAACAGTTGTGGTGATAAACAAATCATATTTAACCGGCAGGTGATTGAAATATCCAATAAATTCATCGGCAAGGTCGAGGTGGAATAAATGACATAATACGGCGATTTTTAAATTTTCGATATTTTCTTCAATTTCATCAAGGCCCGAAATATCTGCTAATTTTATATATTCATCGTCATCAATTACAAGAGGTTTGATCAACCGGCCTTCCATTTTGCCATACTTAAGATAATGAACCAATGGGTTGATTCCGGATTTTTTAACATCAGGATTCGAAATATGATAATAGAAAGTGTCAAAATGAGCCCCCGGATTTCGTCCTTCCTGTCCGCCATATTTGTAGAAATGATCCAGTGGATCGATACCGGCAGCTTTAACATCCGTATTGGTGCGGAGATAATAATCTGCATCAAATAAGCCACTTTGCCTGATTAATTTAATATCAGCAGTTTTATTCTCAGTAATTCCCTGCGGATGTTTTATTTTCTGCCTTCCCTCTTTACTTCCAAAACGTAGGTAATGGAGCAATGGATTCATGCGCGAGGCTCGTACATCGTTGTGGTCACATATATATTTTGCACTGTCAAAGTCAGGCGAAGGGTTACGGCCCTCGTATCCTCCATAAAGCAGATAATGTTTTACCGGGTCAATTTTTGCCAACCGAACGTCCGGGTTACATTGAAGGTAGTACTTCTCATCGAATAATCCGCTTTTTTGTATCTTCCGGGTATTTTTGAGCAATGAAAAATTGAATTTTTTGAGATACCGCTTTAGCAATCGTAATGGTTTTGTAATTCGCCAAGAAAATGATCGGGTTAACTTCGATATAACTAACTTCAGATCGTCAATGGTGTCCTTCAATTTGTTCATTTCATTACGTTTAATTTCAGTTTCGTTGATATATCTGGTTATTGACAGGTCCTTTTCAAGGATCTTTTGATGAAGTTCATTAATTTCTGACTCAGCATTGTGGATTTCATTTTCTTTAATTGAAGTCATTTTCTTTAGTTGAATCAATTCGTTTTGGTGGGAAATTAATGCCAGTGTCATGTCATTCAACTCGATGGTCAGCTGTTCGTTCAATGAGCCAAGCAAAATTTTCTTTCCTAGATTTTCAAATAAATTATGAACGAAAGTATCGTTTTTTGCTTCTTTTAAAAATTTTTGAAAATCATTATTAACACTGCTTCCGGTGCATATAATCCCAAGTCCGTTTCCATGCCTGAATTCCATCGACAAGTACTGATCTTTAATCTGTCCCATAAGTTGCCAAACACCAAAAGTCCCGGTCTTTACCTGTGTATCATGTAGCAAAATCACCCCTCGATCACTCATTTTTGGCAACCATGATTCAAAATCATGACACACATGTTCGTAACTATGCATCCCGCCGATATTCAGTAAATCGATGCTGCCATCCTCAAAAAGAGTGTTGGCTTCATCAAAATCCATCTTTAACAGGTTGGAGAAATGGCCAAAGTTTTCGTCGTTTATCCGACTTACATAAGCAAATGCTTTGTTGCCGTAATATCCCGACTGTTCGTCGCCAGACCAGTGATCGACAGCATAGGTTCTTGAGTTTAGGTTTAATTCGTTAATTACCTGACAAAAAGTAAAGTAGGAAGCCCCGTAATGGGTACCTAATTCGACTATTATCCGTGGTTTAAGAATATCAACCAGAAAAAATGCAAATGGAATGTGCTCTACACGGCTCTGAATTTTCCCCGGAAACTTTGGATTAGTAAAAATGATGTTATTCAATTCCATGATCTTACCGTTGATCAAATTTTGAAATTAATTTATCGAAATCTGATCTTAAAATCTGTTGTACTTCATTATCTTTCTTCCAGAAAATCCCGGTCCAGTCGATAATCTGGATTTCTTCAGCAATATTATAAACCCTCCGGAAATCATCGACTGCCTTTTTACAGGCCGGAATTGCCCCCCAGTCATCGATGATGCAATATCCACCGGTCGAAAGTTTTGGATATAAATGGTAGAGGACATCAATAGTTGATTCGTACATGTCACCATCAATTCGTAACAGGGCTAATTTTTGGATTTTGGCTGTTGGTAGAGAATCTTTAAACCAGCCCTTGAGAAAAATAACCTGATCATCGAGCAGGTTATATTTGTCGAAATTTTTTCTCACTTCTTCCACTGAAACAGCCAGTTCCCTGAAAGTGTAAAGTGTATCTCCAAGATCGGCTGGATAGGATGCCGGATTTGGCTTCGGAAGTCCTTCAAATGAATCGGCAACCCAAACATTTTTGTTTGTAACTCCGTATGCCTGTAACATTGCACGCATGAAAATACATGCGCCTCCCCGCCAGACCCCGGTTTCGATGAGATCGCCGCCGATTTGGTTCCTGATAATTTCCTGAATGCAAAATTCGATATTGTTAAGCCGTTGATAGCCAATCATCGTTTCACCCGTTTCAGGCCAGACTTTTCCTTCAAATTTATCCGACAACAAAGTATTTCCATTAAATGAATTACGCCGTAGGACATCTAATCCTGAATTGTCAGGAATGGGTATCCCAAGAAGGTTCATCTTCAGATCATAAAGATTGTAAACAGAGTATTTATTTTCATTTATTTCCAGTGGAGTTATCTTTCCTCTTGTTTCGTGCCAGGGCCCGACTCTTGTTTTCTTTTCGAGAACAAATATGCTGTCGTAATAATGAAGCGATCCAACATTTCGCGTAAATTCTGAAACCGGTAAAATATTATCCCTGATGTGCCAGGCATTTAGTTTATCGATCAAAGTTTTGCTGAACTCAATAAAGGATTCTGGTTTTCTAAAACCACCCCCATATTCATCCCAATAAGAAGTATGGGTATCTTCACATAAATAAACGCCATCGTCGCTGATGTGATCAAATAACTCCTCAAAACTGATAATTTGTTGGGCCATCCTGTGTCCGCCGTCATCGATCAGGATGTCAATTTTTGGTATTCTTGTTTTCAACTCACTTAGAAATTCCCTGTCGGATTGAGATCCGATGAAAATCCCAATATTTTCTTCTTCAAATGCCTTACAATTAGGGTTGATATCGAGTCCGTAGATTTTAGCTTTATCACCAAAATAATCTTTCCACATCTGCAGGCTTCCACCCATGGATACTCCAATTTCGAGAACAATACATTCGGTATTTCTAAACCTTTTGAAATGAGTATGATAGACGTCGAAATAATGCACCCACTTGTGAACCATATTTTTCCGGTTCGTGTAAAAGTATTTTTCCAGGGGATTGTTCCTTTGATTTTCAAATCCGGATTTGTTCATGATATTGTAATGAAATGGATGGGGATAAACCTTTAAATTCTGGGAACGACTATTGGGAAACTGGAAATTTTCTTGCGGAATTTATTACTCAGATGATGTATTCTGATTATAATAGGCAGATATTAAATTTATTATCTTCTGAATATCCTCAAAATTTAATTCATAATATAGCGGAAGACGGAGCAAACATGCCGAAAAACGGTCAGTATTAGGCAAAATGCGTCCATCATGCTTTTCGGAATAGTATGGGCTGCTGTGAAGTCCTAAATAATGAAATACTGCCATTACCTCATTTTTTTTCAAATATGTTATGAGTTCTGATCTTTCCTCCGGTGTATTGCAAACCAGATAAAAAGCATGTCCATTGTTTGTCGCATATCCGGGATATTCAGGAATTGTAAAATACTTTTTAACTTCAAGGTGCTTCAGACCTCTGTAATATAAATTCCAAAGTTGTTTACGCCTAAGCTGCAACTGGTCAAGATGTTCAATCTGTGCCCATAGAAAAGCCGCGGTTATTTCAGAAGGTAAAAATGAAGAACCGATATCTGTCCAACCATATTTGTTTACTTCTCCACGAAAAAATTCAGCCCTGTTGGTTCCCTTTTCCCAGATAATTTCTGCGCGTTTAATGAATTGCTCATCATTGATAACAAGCATACCTCCTTCACCACACTGTATGTTTTTGGTTTCGTGGAAAGAGAAACAACCGAAACTTCCGATTCCTCCCAGCGGTTTATCTTTGTAAAACGAATCGACAGCCTGTGCAGCATCCTCTACAACCAAAAGTTTGTGTCGTTCGGCAACCTCCATAATCGGGTCCATATCACAAGCTGCTCCAGCATAGTGAACCGGAAGAATTACTTTCGTCTGCCTGGTAATGAGCGACTCGATGGTACGCTCATCAATTCCCGGAAAATCTTTGTGGCTATCAACAAAAACAATTTTTGCCCCGCGAAGTACAAATGCATTTGCCGTTGAAACAAAAGTATATGAAGGTATTAAAACTTCGTCACCGGGCTGAATGTTGCAGAGAATTGCTGCCATTTCCAGGGCATCCGTGCAACTGCTTGTCAGCAGGCATTTCCTGAAACCATATTTTTCCTGAAAAAATTCCTGGCATTTTTGGGTATAAAAGCCATTCCCCGAAATTTTCCCACGAGTTACCGCATCATTGATATAATCCAGCTCTTTTCCAGTGAGATACGGTTTATTGAAAGGTATGTCCATATTATTTTTTTCTGGCAACAACCAAACATGAGGTGCCGAAAGGCACAATTTTATTGTTCTGAATTCTTTTTAGTTCCCATTTCCAGACCAAATCCAGGATTCTTCCTGTGAACCCGTTACGGTTCTGATGCTCGTTTTGAATTTGGGTTTTCGAGATTTTTCGGAATCCCAAAAAAGATGGTAACGTGCGAATAAAAAATAATGGAATTAATAGAATACTAAAAAAATAACTTGAAAACAAAATATCAAAACCATTTTCGGTGAGTATTTTAACAATGCTTTTTCTGGTATATCTTCTAAAATGCCCGACATCCAAATCCTCGTCGGACCATAAGAATTGAAACGAAGGAACAGTAATAAAAATATACCCACCATTTTCCAGTAATTTGTAAACGTCTTTTACAAATACGTTATCTTTTTCGATGTGTTCAATTACATCGAATGCCCCAATTGAAGTTATCTGACCTGCCAGACCTTCCAGCTCATTTGTTGTACCACAAAATATGTTTTCGATATTGCGCTTTTGTGCATTTTTCACAGCTTGTCTGCCGGGCTCTATTAATACTGCCGGTATCCCGATATTTGCTAAAGCCGGGATTAAAAAACCATTCCCACCACCAATATCAAAAAAACATCGATCAGGTGCATATTTTTTAATTACCGCGATTATGCAATTGCAGCGATGCCGGAACCAAAAACTGTTGTCTTCCAGTTCAAAATAGTCGTTGGAATGATGATCTGGGTAAGAGATTTCATGGTCAGTTGCAGAATACCAAATCCCGTTTTGAAAAGTGATGGTTTTTTGTGATGAAAGAAAGTCCTTAAACCTTTTTGGTGTCATTCATTTCGTATTATTTCGGCCTATTTCTGCCAGAAATGGTAAATATTTGTGATATTTTCGATGCGGAAATTGCATTTTTCATATAGGCTGCAGGCCACTTTGTTTTGAAGTTGTGTGACAACTTTAAGTTCTTTCAATCCCATTTCAAGTGCAACATTCTCGGCCGAGTAAATTAAATCCCCTCCGATCCCCCTGCCTCTGAAATGCTCATCAACAGCAAACAAACCGATATTGGCCTGAACAGCTGTTTTGCCCAGGGTGGTCAAACCGATAAATTCGGAGCCAGCCGTTGCCACCAGTACTTTAAATGCAATTAATTTCTTAATCGATTTGGTTAACCATTCAAGATAAAGCTTTTCATATTCATTGTTTTCGAAATTCCTGTCGGTACGAAACCTCGAGAATAATCCTGCCTGCAAAGCCAGTCCGGCCAGCTGTTGATTTATCTCAGTTCCATTAAATTCGATAATATTATTCACGGGAACCGGATGATGCCCGGGTATTTTTGCGAATACCACTTTTTGATCGACCAACACACCACCTTTTGCTTCGATAAAATTTATCAATCCTTGGTCTGCCCGGGGGACGAAAATATAAGTCAACCGGTATTTTTCGGACACCAAACGACTGAATAAAAAATCAAGTTTGGAGTACCCTTCCTGATCCAAAACAATTTTTGCAACCGGATACCCAAAAAACCAGGAATCCCAGTTCAGTGGTTCTATTTTATTAATCAGCATTAAAACGTCTTTTCGTGAATGATAAACACTGGTCGTCCTTTGACTTTATCAAAAGTCTTTCCGATATAAAGGCCGACTACTCCTAAAACTGTAATAATCAGACCTGAAAGGAACCAAACCGATATAATGAGCGATGTATATCCGGGAACCAGAATGATATTGTTTAGAAATAATATCAGATTATAGATGGCAAAAACTACAGAGAGGCAAGATATGAAAAAGCCAAACTTTACTGTAAGCCGCAAAGGTTTATCCGAAAATGAAAGAATAACATCCATGGCCAGCCGAAGCAATTTCTTTGTTGAATAAGCCGAATGGCCTTTGACTCTTTCGGCATGATCGACTTCAATTTTTGCTTGCTTGAAACCAACCCATCTTACCATTGTCGGAAAATACCTGTGGTAGTCGTTCATTGAAAGAATGGAGGCAATTACTTTTTTGTGATAGATCCCAAAATTTGCGATGGTTGGATCCTGCTCTGTATCTGTCAGGTAACCCAGAATACTATAAAATATTTCTGACGAGCGACGTTTAATCCAACTGTCTTTTCGTTGTGAACGTTTTGCAAAAACGATCATATAGCCCTCATTTGCTTTTTTATAGAGTTTAACGATTTCTTCCGGCTGATCCTGTAAATCACAATCCATGACAACGATCCATTCACCGGCACAATATTCAAGCCCTGCTGTAATTGCGTAATGCTGCCCAAAATTTCTCGAAAAATTAATTCCTTTTACCCGATTGTCGATATTGGCAAGTTCAACAATGGTATCCCATGCTCCATCTGGGCTGGCATCGTTTACCATTATAATTTCAAAATCCAGGCCAATGCTTTCAAGTGTGGTTTTGATCCGCAAATAGAACTCGTACAAACAGGTTTTACAGGCATAAACCGGACAAACTACTGATATTTGAGGATGATTCATAGGCTTAATGATAATTGAGGGTAATATTCAGATTGTCCATTTTAGTTGATCATTTTTCGACAGAATACTAACATACAATTCGCCATTTATTGATCAGTATTATATTTGTTTTAAGTTTTTGTGTGAACTTCATCGAAGTGGCTTTCTTCCTTCCTTTTTGCCAAAGAGAAGATAATGAACCAAGGGATTCATCCCGGAAGATTTCACATCGGGATATTCCCGAAGATAAAAGGCGCTGTCGAAACCAGGTGATGGATTGCGACCTTCAAAACCGCCATAGAGCAGGTAATGTTTTTCGGGTTTTATTCTTATTGATCGGACGACAGGATTGTTTTCAAGGTAAAAATCTGTATCGAACAGATCACTATCATGGATTTGCCGGACTGTTTTATTTATATCCTGCATATCCCTAATGGTTTCGATTAATTTCCGGGGTTTGAAAATCATTACAAACAGACCAATTTTTTCTGACAGCTTAAACGGCTGGCTGTGCCGTAACAACCGGAATTCGGTTCTTGTTGTCTCAAGTGTCCATAATGAAGCTTCATATTGGCTTAGCGTTTCCTGAACCTTATTTTGAAGTGCTTCAATTTCTTTGATGTGTTGAAGGTTTTTGATCTCAAGGTTTTCAGCCTTTAGCCGGAGATCGTTGTTCATACTGTGCAGTGTATCAACAATTCCAGGAATCGTCTCATTTCCGGTTTGTTGGTATTGCAGTTCGACCTGCACCTCATCAATCATACTTCCTGCTTCATTTTCAACCGCAATGAAAACCTGAGAGTCAACTGTGTGAAACAAATGGATATTTCCGTCCACTGTCAACGCATTTGATGTAAAGGAGATGTCTTCGTTGATTTGTCTCCCTCCAGAAAACAAACGGATCGAATCAAATTTAATCAGGGCATAGTCATTTATTGGGTCAAATCGTAACATTTTAACATTTACCGGATGTAGCAGCTTGAAAACAAGCTGAGATGTTTCCTTAAAAATACTGATACGAAGTGAGTCTTTTTCTGAAAAGATGCTTCCGTACTTTGCCGGGAAAAGTTGAGCAAAATAAGCGGGTTCATGTCCTTTAGGCGTTTTTTGGATTACATTTAAAAAGGAGTCAAACTGAATTTCTGAAACCTTTTTAATCCACTTCTCATAAATTTTCTTTCTGAAATGGGTGTTTCCATATCCATAGGAATGAACTTCAGAAGTATTAAAATTCCGGTAGATACCGCCAGATTTTTCGACGAACCTTAAATTTCCCAACATCGCAACCTGAAGTACAAAATCCCAATCTTCATAAACCGAAAATCCAGTATCGAACAAACAACCTTTTCGAATTACTTCACTTCGAAACAGGAGTGCCATATTGGGGATGTAGTTTTCCCATAAGAGTTTTCCAAAATTAAATTCCTGGTTATATGTGTATTCTTTTTCCATGTGGTCATTCACCCTTTCAACGATAGAATAGGCGGCAAGAGCGGTGGAACTTGAAAGCTCAGGAATTAAATTTTCAATATGCCCAGGCAATAAAAGATCATCTTCATCCAGAAAACTAAAATATTCTCCTTTCACAGCCTCCAATCCGGCATTTGCAGCTTCGGGCCGGCTTAGTGCTTTGTTTTTGGAAATTAAACGTATGGGGAAATTTCCACAGAAATCTCCCAGCTTCAAATTACCGTCGCCTTTGGCATCCACTACAATCACCTCAAGGTTTGTATAAGTTTGATTGGAGATCGACACAAGAGCTTCAGGTAATTCGTGGCGGTTTATGGTTCGTACAATCATCGAAATCAAAGGCTGATTAGTTAAAGGCGGATTTTCATTGATCCGGGGTGCATCCGTCAGCGGATTTAACTGCCAAAGTTCGCTGCCTGTTTTTAGGGTTTTGCTGCTGATGATTTGATAAGCTTCTGCAAATTTAACTTCTTTTCCCAATGTGTAGGTCCGGAAAGAATGTAAAGCATTGATATGGCGATCGTAATCCTGCACGGCAAGTTGACTTTCAAAGCAATTGAAGGCCTCAATAATTTGATCGTTCACGCTCGTGATGTCGAGCAGGAAATTTGCAGTCTGCATATGACCGATTTCGTAATAAAGCAGATTTACGATTGCCTTGAAACGTCTTACTGCTTCCGTTACTGCATTAGATACCGAGCTGTGGTCAGGATGAACTTCGGATTTTGAAGGAAGATAAATGTTGTCCGGATTTGTTTTTTCGATAATCCGAAGCAGACGGCCAATTAACTCCTCGTTGCAGATCAATTCATTGTCCGGATAATCAAGAAATTCCGGTTCACCATAACCCAGCACCAATGCTGCCGCCTGCGATTCTTTTTTCCTGCTGATTGTATAGTAGTTACCTGCAATTTTTTGTGTTTGATTAACCGGGAATCCCCCGTCGGTTACGATAACTATTTTAACTTGATCGCCCTGCTGCACATGTTTAATAATAGCTCCTCCACATCCGAAAACCTCATCATCGGGATGAGGGGCAAAAACCAACGTACGGCCCGCTGGCATTGATTTTCCTGCTTGAAATGGATGTAAGTTTTGTGGCATATCACCTATCATTTGGTTTTCAGCTTATTTGATTCCAATTCTCGTTTACGATGGATGGTTCGTTCTATATATTTTGAGGCGTGCTCCGGATTAATTTGCGGATTGCTGTTTAGCACCCATTCCTGTTTGTAATTGTAACGATTTATAAATTCTGACATCAGGGGCCTAAAAAAATCCACATCCTTTGGGGTGAACCAGTCCCGCCAATTCCCATAGCTTCTGGTTCTGGGGACATGTGCAAAACGTTCATCAGGATTTGCAGCTTTTACAAGTTTGAAACCAAGGTATCTTTCTACAGCTTTATTTTTATTGTCGATCATCTTTTCATAATTCCAGCGGAAATAATTATTGAGCCCTTTTTCAAAACCGAAAATATAATTGTGATTATCAAAAATTATTTTTGAAATTGTTTCCTCAATAGTTTGATCGGTAGATGGAAGGATTTTATCGAATATTTCGAGTAAAGAAACTGATTTTGGCGACAGTTCTTTTTCCCGGATTACCTCAAGTATTTTTCCCGTAGCTTCATCATTTCGATAAATTTCTTTGATTTCCTGTGGAATGAACAACATACTACTGACTAACCAATCCCTCGGATCACGGATCAGTAAAATTTTTTTATCAAAATTTTCAAAGGACTTTAATCCAAGTTCAGCCTTTTCGATAAAATATTCAATTGGATGTGTTGAATAATTTTCGGATGTGTAAACAAATGGATTTGGAGGAATAATAACCTTTGCCAAAACAGGCCTTAACTTATCTTCCATTTCGGGAATATATTCCGGCTTCTCAAAAAGTTCACGCGGCTTGATATTTAAAGAATCCCTGATTTTTAGAAAACAGGCAGTAGTCCCCGATTTAAATTGCCCAAAAAGTGCAATTTTTGAGAAGGGGGGTACCACACAATTTTGCTTTTTTAGCAGAGGGAAAATCTTTATAAACTTCCATTTGTTCATTATCTTCTCTTATTAATCCCATAATCCTGATTGTTAATGCAGTTAGCATATCATTAGTGAATTTGTTTTGAATCAGCAGCATGCATATATTTTTTCTCTCATGATGGCAAGTTTTTCCGGGGTAGGCCATTGGCTTGTAACACGTATGGCTTTCGCTAATAGTTTTTCCCTTTCTTCATCCGACAAAAGTAATCTGGATATTGCGGCTGATATTTCCAAAGGATCGTCATTAATCATTATAGCACATTCACCAAGCAGTTCGGGTACTCCTCCAACAGCTGTACAAATTGAAGGAACGCCTGCCAAAACTGCTTCGCAATTGGCATTGGCAAAGGATTCGGTTGAAGACACACTGATATAGAGATCCGCAGCTGCCAAATAATCACCCATATTATCCGTAGTACGAATGTCGAAACGCTTATTCAGGCTGAGCTTTTTTGCCAGCTCATACAAGTTTTGCTTTTCGCTGCCTTCACCTAAGATTAATACAAATGGTTGCATGTTTGATGGCAATAATGAAACCGATTCGAGTAATAAAGAAAACCGCTTCATGGGAATGAGTTGCCCAACAGCAATAAGTAATTTTTCTCCATCACCTAAACCTAATGACTGGCGTACTAAGCTTCTATCACCATAAAGTTTTGTAACAGGATTCCCAAGCACATGCCAGTTTTGGGGAATTTTATCCAAATCCAGATCTTTCAACATTGCTTTGAGTCCGGCACTGGTTTGGGCAATAACCCATTTTGCCCTTTTCGCTGCCCTGCTTTCCCAACGCTGCAAATATTTCAGGGAATCTTCACTGATATTGATACCTATACGGATTTGAACAAAACGGCCAAACGCACTTGCTGAGTAACCCCAACAATTTGTGGCTCCGTAATAGGAAGCGAAAATGGAATAGATGTAGGCAAGTAAAACATCGTGGCAATGAACATGTGTGAATTTATGTTTTGCAGCATATTTAGCTGCCTTACGACCGACTCTGACCCGTTCAGCTATGATTTGAACAGCAAGATTCCCCTGATTCCCGAACCTATATTTTATTATTCTTAAATACAGGTTTTCAAGCCATTTTTCTATTTTGGTCGAAGGCAACATGTTTGCAGCCTCCTGATCAAGTATTTCGACATAATGACCCCTCTTTCGCAAAGCTTCTATTACAGGCCTAATACCTTTCCTGATCCCATAACGTGAATCGGTACCTGTTTCTCTTGTTACATGAAGAATACGCACCTGATTTTGTTTATTTATATACTGGTTTCATGCTGGGTCAAAAGATGAGGATAGTGATGGGTTTTGAAAGTTCTTTTTGGCATTATTTAATAAAACTAAAACAAATCGCCATCAGCCATGGTATAAAAGGTATTATTTATCGCAAAATCGATATCCAGCTTTTCGTACAAGGTTTTTCCAGTCGGAATAATACCAAGCGGTTCGTGGTTAATTATAAAACCAAGCTGAATAAGGCATTCTGAAATAAAGTGTTTTTTGGGCATCCATATCTGCATTGTTGTGATCCCTGTTTTATGGAGTTCACGGCCAATTTTCAGCATTAATTTTTGAATTGCAAATTTTCCGGGAACGGTAAAAATATCAACGATGGTTGCGATATTGCCATTAATAGTGATCACTGCATAGGCAAACATGTCACCTTTCCAATTTTTATAGGAGTAAATCAGATATTTGCAGAAAGGATGTTCAAAAAAGCGCCATCGAATAAATTGGCTATCCCTTTTTATACTAAGCGGATAATGCACTTTTGCAATATCCCATAAATGATCAAAATCATTAGTGACTTTTGTTACTCTATTAACATGCCCAAATCCGGGCAGCAAGCCATTTTTTAGTCTTTGGGTTTCGGCTGTCAGATATATTCCACCATCAGCTATCATTGAATAGCTGAGGAACAAATTACCTAACCTGAAATGCTTTATTCCTGGGAAACCATAATGAAATACAGAAGCATGTAGCCCACCATATACTTCGAAAAAATGTTCCGCAGTTTGAATAAATAAACCTTTTCGTCCGTTAGTAACCTGCCGGAACCTGGGATGTGACATGTTATCAATGAGTTGTGTCATCCTTATTTCCTGCCCGTTCCAGATTGAAAGGTATGGAATACCTGCGTACATTGCAATAGGCAAACCATTTTCTGTCAGGCACAACATGATTTGTCTTCCAAACGGGTTGTTATGGAATTTCCATCTCCAGGTTTCTATCGGGAGTTTTTTACCAAATGCATTTTCCCATAAATCAAGTACATTTTGCTCGTCATCGTCGCAATAGGGGCGAAGCAGGAACTTGCCATACAGGGTTTCTATAGTTTTTTCCACTTCCATTTTGCTATAGTCTGATTTAATGAATTCCTTATTCTGCCAAAGTATGATCCGGGAGTTGATTTTTCCACATTGCCAATGGAATTATAAAAGGACTGTTTTTTAATTCAGCCTGGGCAAACGATACAACTAAGGAATTTACTCCAATCTCGAAAAAAAAATTATTTAAACCCTTCATATCCTGTATAACAAAGAGTAGTGAAGCAGATACCTCACCAAAGTCGATATCTCCATCCTGCTTATTCATTTCAGAATCCAAAACTGAAAGGTTTCTGATGCATGTCTGATTTAAATCACCGCCAGGATAGTGTTTTTCCCGATACATTGTCAGTAATTCGCCCGGGTATTTCTCCTTTTGATATGATGGCGACTGGTTCCGGTAATAAATAATCTGTGCATCAGGAACGCAAACAGTCACTTTGCCATCACGGATTGCCCTCATACATAAATTGGTGTCTTCGAAATAAAGGAATTTCTTAGCATGCCTGACTTTAAAGATCCGTAAGGCAATCGAAATGGCCCCAGGTCAGGATATGATGAATTGGTTATTGCAGCCCTGTAATAATCACCGGAATACATGATGCAGGCTTAGTTGTAGGATTTTATTTCTTTAAGGTCAGGCTTTTCCTGCTCAAAATAATATGGGTTCAGTTCTTCGTACATTGTGGCCGAAAAAACCGGGAACTGGGCTCAGGCAATGCGGGGATTATTTTCGCTTCAGTTTAAACAAGGCACACATGCATCAAATCCCTCATCAATGGCACATATCATCATTTTTACAACATTCCCGCTCAGGATAATCAGCGGGGTTACCGATAACAAGCACATATGCCGGATCATGGGAATCGGTCTACTGCTTTTCCAGATTATTGGTAGATAGTTCACGAAAAACAGGAGAGATATCATGAGTTTGAAGCGACTCTTTCAGAGTATTTTTCACAAAACCTGAAGCCAAACTGTTGTTCACGGTATTCAACATTATTGTGCTGTTTCAGCATTTTGCCGTTTCGGCCATAAAACCAAAAGTGTTGCAAATTTAGGTTGGTCCACCGGCATTATCAGGTTTTCTTGTTTCATTAAACATGGATTAGTTTTTAAACATAAACAAGTCAGTAGGAGTTGAATTGAAAACAAGTAATGAGATTACCATATATTTAGTGTCAATCAATCAATTGATTGAATTGCATTGATATCCAGACCCTTAATTTTGATATACCGAGGGCAATGTTAGTATCAGATTGTAAGGTAAGAAATCAAGGGATTTCTCATCAATAAGTCTTAACCAAAAGCTTCATCCCGGGACATCAGCATTAAATCCTCTGATTCCTTAAGTAAAAATGCTGCAAATGGCCCTTCTCATGTTGGGTTCAACCAATGTTTTCAAGTTCGCGTTTCATAGCTACGGTTCGTTCAACATAAAGCGATGTGTGGTCCGGAACAATCCTGGGATTTGATTTCAGATTCCAATCATCCGGATAGCCATATAACTTCAAATATGGTGTGACCAGGGGTTTAAAAAAAATCACATCTTCTGGGGTAAACCAATCTTTCCAGTTACCGGATTTCATACTGCGTGCTACATGTTTAAAACGAATATCCGGCTTTGGGCTATTTGTAATTTTAAACCCAAGGTATTTTTCGACATCTGCTGATTTATTCATGATCATATCTTCGTATGACCATCGAACATAATTATTCAGGTTTCTTTCAAATTTATAAAAAAAATCGTGTTGGCCGCTGATCATTATGGGGATCTCGATTTCGGCTGATTGGTTAACTGTTGCTAAAATTTCCGAAAAAATTTTCAAAAACGAAATTTCCAATGGTGATTCTTCCTTTTTCCTGAGCAATGCGAGGATTTTGCTTAAAACAAACTCATTATTATAAATTTCTTTTTTCCCCTGTGGAGTAAACAAAGCCCAGCTAATCAGCCAATCTCTGGGATCACGTATCAACAAAATGTGTTTGTCAAAGCACTGAAATGAATTGATCCCTGCTTCGGCGCGTTGCCTCAGTGCTTGCGGGGTGTCTTCTGAAGATACGTTTTTTAAGTAATTCTCCAGTTTTGGTGGAATGATAACTTTTGCTAACACAGGATGGGTATTGTCTTCTGACTCCGGTATATATTCCGGCTGTTCAAAAAGTTCCCGGGGAACGCAATTTAGTGAATCTCTGATTTTTAGAAAACAGGCTGTTGTTCCGGTTTTATATTGCCCGTAAATGGCGATTTTTGGAAATGTTGTTTTCCTTATTCCCAAAAGTCGTTCTAATAATTTTTTCCCCATGCCTAACATAAAGTACTGTTTCAAAATATTTAACGAAAACTAAAATTAATCACCGTCAGCTATGGTGAAGTATAAATTTTCCTGTGCGTAGTTTATTTCGAGTGGTTAGTAAAGACATCTTCAGGTACGGATGATTCCCAATGGCTCAGTTTTGATTTCAACGCCTGATTTTATCAGCATTTTTGCAATAAAATGATTTTTGGGCATATATGTTTTAATGTGTCCAATGCCTGTCTGGCGGCAATCAGCTATCAGTCTGTTCAATATTTTCAGGATAAACCTGCTATCCGGCAAAGCTAATACATCAATTATTGTAGCACATTCCAGGCTAAAAGAACTACTGCTGATGCCTCAATTTTCCCTGTCAGGTTTATAACAATATAAAACCGGAATTTATTAATCGAATGATCAAAATAGTGCCATTTTGCAAAAACGGAATCCGTTTTACAGCAAGTGGAAGATATGATGCAGCCGTAGCCCAGAGTTCATCTAAACAATTGTCAGCTTTGGCAAGTACTTCAACATTTCCAGGAATTGGCAAAAATGTAGGTTTAAGTTGTTTAATATTTGCTTCCAGGTAAAATTCACTGCGCTAAAACCGCGTGTAGAACAAAAACAGGTTCCCGGGTTAAAGTGTTTATACCCGGAAAACCCCAATGAAGAATCGTTGCATGAGGGTCTTCATTGATATTGTAATAAAAATCGGCAGTCAGAAGAAATAGCCCTTTTCGGCCGCTTATAGCCTGGCGAAATTCGGAGTGTGACATGTTGCCAATTTGTTGAGTCATACAACTTTCGGCACCATTCCAGTTTGAAGTAAAAGGGGTGCCGGCATACATCACAAGAGGCAGCCTATTTTCAGTAAAGCAAAGCATGGTTTGCCTTCCAAACGGGCAATTGTGAAATTTACATTGCCAGATATCTCTGGTCATTTTTTGGCTAAGAGCAAGTTCCCAAAGTGCGATTATCTTTTCTTCATCACCGATTTTGATAAGACCTGAGGAAAAACTTACCGTGAGCCGTATCTAAAGTTTTTTCCATTTCCACATTTTCAGAATTTTATTCAAAACAGGCGCTCGCAATCTTGTATAAAAGGTACCTTTTGAAAGCCCTTGCCAGATGGTTTCCGGAAATCTGAAAACTGGTGGAACAAAATCAGCTTGCGCAAACGGAACAAAAAAAGGGTTTAATCCAAATTCAGAAAAAATCACCGGATATTCCACATTTCCTGGAAATTCAAAAATCGGTGGAATCCTCACTTCACCAAGATCACTAAAATTTTCGTTGAAAACTGAGGATGTTTCAATTGCAGGATATTTGCATCCAAAATGTTTAACTCTGTACAAATCATTTGATTCAGCCATGAGTTTTGATTTATTCGGCGAAGGCGACTGATCCCAGTAATGCACCACTTTTGAATCGGGAACGCAAATGATGTTTTTGCCGGCTTTTAAAAATTCTGCACACAGGTCGGTATCTTCGTAATATAAAAAATAGCGTTCATCAAAAATTTTACCATTTATAAGTAGCGAAGAATCATTTTTTATAAGCATGCAGGCTCCCTGCAAAAAAGGTTCAAAAAATGGCTCCGGTTGGTTCCAAAACCTGTCGTGGCGGAGGCTCCAGTTAAATGACCTCAATTTTGATTCGAGTTCAAAATGGCCGGCGCTGATCATTCCGGCGTGCGTGGTCCAGGAGTAGCCAAGTGCCGGCGGCAACCTGAAAGTTTTTTCATCGTCCCAGAAAAACCGTGGACCAGCGATAAATGCATTTGTTTTTTCGGCTCCGTTTATTAGTTTTTCGAGAAATCCCTCTTCAGGTAAGGTGTCTGGGTTGATCACGAGAAACCAGTCGCAATCGCTGTTTTCGGCAGCGCGGTTTACAGCCTTTGCAAATCCGATATTTTCGGAAAAAACAACCATTTTTACTTTTGAATACATGGCTGCAACATTGACAAGTTCGGGTTCATTGCTGTTGTCAGCTATAACAATGCTTCCAATGTGCAGTTCGTTATTTAGAATTTTGAGCAGCGAAGGTAGAAATGATGCCGTAAAATAATTTACGATGATTGCAGTAACTTTCATTTTTTAACGGCTCTGATAATAAATCCGTTGGTTAGCAGCGATTGTTCGTCACCATAACCAAGACGTGTCATTTTTTTGATAAATTTCTTTCCATTAAATGAAGGCGTCAATTGTTGTCTGTTGAACAGATCAATAGTAAAACCAGCTTCATGGATGGCTTGTTTTACAGAGGTTTCGGTGAACCAGCGAATGTGAGTTATACAGGTGATTCCCCAGGGAATATATTCAAATTTTCCTTTTAACTGATCATAAATAAACGACCAATGGCCTGCATTTGGAACACTGGCAATCAGACAACCTCCTTTGTTTAGAAAATCATGGATGCGCCGGAGCTGTTCCCAGGGATCATATAAATGTTCCAACACATCACCGCAAACCACCACATCATAATATTTATTGGCAATAAAATTCTCAATCGAACAATGATGAACCTTTTTATAATAGCGTGAAGCCTGTTCGGCGAATGTTTGGTTGAGTTCGACACCTTCCGTATTGATTTCAGGTCTGGATGCTTTCAGAAGTTTCCCTAAACCACCTGAAGAACAACCAATATCGAGGAGAGTCATGGTTTTATCAGGAATCAGACTGGCAAGATCGCTTCTGGAAATGTCGTCCTGGCTCCTGAAAGTAAAAACAAATGAGTTTTTAATGATTGCCTTTCGTGCTGTTTTTTCATTTTTTTCTGAATCTTCTGTAATTCCTTTAAAAATCGCCTTATTATATTTCTTAAAATACTGCCAGGAATACATCATGCACGATTCGTCGGGTGCGGTTGTAATTTCTGTTTCGCGTTTGTTTTGTTCAAGATAAAATTGATTGAGTTCCTCAAAGGTAGAAGTAGATAAAACTGCGAATAATTGGCTGGCTGTCTGGTCCTTATTTTTGGTGATGTTCATTCCGGGGCCGCAGGCATCAAAACCCTGACCGATTGTTTGCATCATCATTTTTACAACCGTGCCATTTATGATGATCAACGGGTCGCGGATAATCAGAACATATTCTGCCTCAGTGCCATCATTTTCACGAATTAAAGTTTCGTGAGTAGCATCTTCAGTCCAGACAAATGGAATTGAATTTTTCTGAAGTGACTCTTTCAGGAAATTTTTACAGAATTTTAATGCATATTCCTGCTCATAACTGGCATTTTCAAAGCATTGGTTCTGCCAAAAAATCAGGACATGTCCCGGTGCCATTTTATCCTTCGTTTTTGAACCCCGGGCAATTTTACCCGAAATCAAATTACGCATCATGCCAGTCATCTATTATTTAATCCTTTAGTTACCTTTTTGCATGGATTATTATCTTGTTTTCGGAATGGCCATTTGGCAGATATTCATCCATAAATTCACCCACAACATCCACAGTTTTGAATCCAAGTTTCCTGAGAACCTGCACGAACCAGGCCAGATTTGGTCTCCACCATGCTGAATTATCATCTTCAGGATCATCGCCTCCGGTATAAAACATTAGTGGCTGCTTGATCTCAGAATCGGGAATGTGCTGAGCGATGATCAGCGTATCGGTGCACATTTTTGCAACATTGGCAAGGGCTTTTAAAGGATCAATGGTGTGTAGCAAAACATCTCCAATAAAAACACAGTCAAAACCAGACATACCGAGGGTTTCCTCTGAAAAGTTATTGACACTCACCCATTTCCGTTGAACGTTTAGCCCAAGCTTTTTTTGGCAAAACAAAAATGGCGCATCAAGCATTAAGTGATGGATCATCTCAATATCCGGATTGTTTGGTTTTTGATAGACATAGCCGGAGAGATATTTTTCGGCTTTAAAGCGTAAATTTGTAAGGGTCTGCCCCGGAAAAAGGTCGAGTTCAGCCAAGGATGGTAATTCAGTAGCTGTAACACTTGCACCGCGCTTTGCAAATTCAAAGGTAAAAAAACCGGTGGCTGCACCTACATCGAGCACTTTTAATCCGGTCATATCATTCGGAAAATGATAATGTTCAAGGTGTAGCCTGAAATCGAAGACCCCTGGCGTTATCAGATTGTTTCCAATATCTATGGAGTGATACCAGAAATAGCGCCTGTCGGCATCAATACCCAGTCGCTGGCAACCCTCGTAAAATTGTTTCTGTCGCTCAGTTTGTTTGTGCAAAATCATTCCTGTTATTTTTTTTAATTTCGTATTTCTGTGGAGCCACCAGTACCAATTTTACCGAATTCAGCAATTATGGTTTAGTTTTTTGAAAGGAGTCGAAATGCACTTTAGCAATATCGCCAGTCCGGCCGATTTCATCGGAACGCAAGCCCGGAAAGCACGGCAGGCTTAGGATCGAATTGCACAACTTCTCAGCCTGATCATAGCTGACATTGTGTTGCCATGGGCCGGCAATTTTGTTGAGGGGAACATGCCCGTGAATCTTTAAACCTATTTTTTTCCGGGTGAGCAATGCAGCAAGTTTGTTGTGTTCGGGAACTTTAATTACATAATGATGGTATAATGACGGGTCGTGAAGCGTGATTCCGAGACTTCTGAAACGGGAATCATAATGTTCGCCAATTTCACGCCGCTGGGCATGCCAATCTTTCAAATGTCTCAATTTTTCCCGCAGTATGGCGGCCTGTATTTCGTCAATGCGCGAAGTAATCTGCCGCGAAAAGTTAAATTAGTCGTTGTGCCCGCAAAGATCACGCATCAGTCTTGCAAGTGTCTCATCCTTGGTAGTAATGGCACCTTCATCGTCCAAAGCTCCCAGTGTTTCTGTGGGATAAAGACTCCGGGCAGCAGCGGCGGTGGCCGGAGGCTTCGCCAAACTGTGCCAGACATTTACGCTATTTAAAAAATCACTCCAGATGCCAGCCGGTCTTGTAGTCCAGCCCTGTTTCGTTTTGAGATAACTTCGCCTCTTTTGAGCTCTAAAAGTGAGTCAGAAGTGCTTATCCAAGGTGGTGTCATCCAACATTTTTTAACGAAATTGACTTTGAGTAGGTCGGTATAATTTATGAAGCGGAAAATCTTTTCTTCATTGAATACACCCGAAAATTAATCAACAGAAGCAAAAGTGGAATAATCGAAATCATTTTTCTTCAGAACCTTTTCTATTTCTTCAATATGATCAGGCAACCATAAATCGTCATGGCAACAATAATAGATGTATTTTCTTTTTTTTTATAAGATGGTCACGATAGGGTTCAACGGTTCTTTCGGATATTGGAAGTTCAAACACACTGATTCTTTTGTCAGTCCTGGCAATTTCAGTAAATTTTGAAACCATTTCAGGCGGTGACCCATCACAGATCATGAATATTAGTATGTTTTTAACGGTTCGATATCCAATGCCTTTCAAGGCGAAAAGCGCAGTTGCTAAACACTGGAAGGTGATGCTTTGCCCCATTGAAAATCCTGCCGAGGTAAAAAATGACAAGTACAGGAAGACCCATGAAGCGCCCAATAAAAATCCCCGAAGCCTGGGGTAGGTGAGTCACCGGGGAATAAAGGGCTGTATTATGAAAAGAAAAAAATTTCGTTTGATGGACTTTCAAAGGAATTTTCATTGCATCCCTGAAATCTGAAAAACTGGTTTTCCCCTTCTTTTCGACAACTACTTTTGCCCAGACATCTTCAAATTTATTTAAGGATAGAGGTAAATATTCACCGAGTGATATGCTATAGCTTTTTGGGAAAAGTTTTCCTTCAGAAATTTGGAATGCCCTGAAAAAATGCGCTGGTTCGTCCTGTACCTGAAAAGGCGGGGTAAGAAAGACATTGATAATTCCCCAGACAATACCAAAAAAAAGAAATGTTTTCTCTGGGGTAAGTGATTTTAGTAAATTCTGTATTACTTCGGGCACTTAAAAAAATTGAAATCGTATGATATTTGTTCCCTTTAGCAATAATGGAATGTCCCATCATCCTGTAGCTTCGCCAGGTCACTCCCATAAAATGACATTACATTCCGTTATTTGATTCAAGTATTAATTCTTAGCAAACCTAATGATAATTTCTCTTTTGCCACACCTTAGTCACAATTTGAAACTAATCCAGATGACACAGGCCGCATTGGAATTAAAACCTGGGTATTGGAAGGCACCAAAAATGAATTCTGTCCATGAATTGTGTTTATGAAAAATTTGTCCTGTATTTAGGGTTCTTTAGGAATATTTATGTCTGCAACCAGTGTTTAAGGCCATCGGATTTTTATGAGCGCAGGATTGAAAAATACCGTGACAACCCGGTACTTTCCTCAACGGAATTCAAATACTTCCTGGATAGTTAGGTCACATAATATCTTAAAATGATTGTATTCAGGGTATTTATCATGGAGAATAGAAAAATTACCATCGCCGCTTTGCGCAAAATACTTTCTGGTACAAAGAAACATCTGTTATAAAAAAGGAACCAAAACAAAGGTGCCAATGGAATGAAATAACGACCCTGAATAATCTGGAATGAAGCCGCACCGACGCCGCCCCAACTCATATACATCAAAGTACTAAAAACCAACAAGCCGACAAAAAATGAGAAGAAAATCAGTATTTTCTGTTTCCAAAGAAATTTTATGCTTTTACCGGTTTCTAAAACCGCAAAAGCCAGCAAGGAAAAATAATAGAGGTAATAATAAATTAAGGGCAATGAATCGAGATTCCATCCAAATCCTCCAACATGACTTTTGATAAGTAGATTTTTTCCAATCCAGAATGAACGGCATACGGTAGATAGAAAAAGAAGCGGGTGTGTCAGAATATATTCGAACTGGGCATTTGGATTTATCTGTGGTAAATCCGAATATTTTTTAAGTACCATCACGAAATCGATCAGGTTTAACATATGGCTGGTGATGATGCTGTTAACTATAAAAACCAGGCCGGTTAGAGTTAACAGGATCAGATTTTTTGTGATGTATTTTTTTATCGAACCAAATTTGCTTACCGGAATCATCAGGCAAAGCAATACAATGGAAGTGTAGGCACTTTTAGCCAGTGGTAAAAGCATAGCTACCAGCAGTAATGCCACGTATTCTTTTCTGGTCATTTCACCTTCAATGCTGAAGGTGTGTTTGAGTACAAGGCTGATAAACAGGAATGATAATGCAATAGTGGTGGCATCACCACTCAGCGATGCAGCCAGATAGATTGTCATGGGCATAAGCGCCAGTAGTGTGAGTAACCAATTGTAAACCGGAATATTTTTTATTGCAATGAAAAGTAAAATTGTCCAGGCAATTAAATTGAACAACCTTCCGAGATAAAAAATGAAAATTACAGGAAGATTGAGTATTCTTCCGAGAAATATTCCTGCTGCTTGCGGAATGTGGGGAATTGGCGAATAATGCCCGGTATTGGGGAATGCAGTGAATTGTGTTACCCGTGGATTTAAAGGTATGTCCAGTGACCCGGTGTGATATCCTGCATCCACACACCCATGTTTATCAACAACCAATTTTGACCAACACTTTACGAATTCGGACAAACTTACTGGCAACTCACCTCCTAAGGTAATTCCATCCGGTTCGGCAAAAAATATTCCTTCTGATACCTGAAAAGCCTTGAAGAAATGAACAGGTTCATCAGGTACCTGAAACGGAGGATTCAGAAATACCAGAATACTCCCCCAGCACAAAGCAAACACTAAAAATACCCTTTCAGGGCTAAGATCACTAAAGAACTTATTTATCAAATTGGGTTTCAATTTGCTGCAAATGCTTGAAATCGTTGATTATTTGTTCCAGACATTTTTGCATAGCCTGGTATCTGGCATAGCTTCGCCACATCACTCCCAATAAAAATCAATGTTTATTCAGGGAGAATGTCGTACAATTTCCTGTCAGCAAACCTAATGAAAATTTGGAATTTTTATTAGCTCATTGTTCAAATTCAGGGTTCGATAACCGTCACTGCCGGGTTAAATCATGCCAGTGATTGTATTATAAAAGCCAGACTGATGACAATTTATTGATATGTTATCCTGTAAAAATAAATTATAGTCGTCTGATTAAGATGCATGTATTTAAATAAGTATTGAATTCTTTTCCGATTGAAAATTGAAAAAATAGCAAAAAAAGTGGTGAACATGAACGGCATGTAAAATTTATATTTTATTTTCACAGAAAAATCAATTGTAGTAACATCGTTTAAATATGGCTGATGAAATGCCTGAAATTTTTACAAAGTTTAGGACAATATCTGTTTTGATAGTTTTGTTTCTGATAGCCGGTTGGTTTTATTTTCCGTCAATAGCCAACTATTTTGTTGCCGATTCAATTGTTGGGGCTCAGCTTGGTTGGAAAGATATTTTAACCGAAATGACAGGCCGTTCTTTCGTTTTGGGGTATCGGCCAATGGCAGTGGCCTGGTTTGTTTTAAATAATAAACTATGGGGAGATGCAGCACTTGGTCACCATGTTGTAGCAACATTGGTTCATGCATGCAATGGTCTTCTTTTGTATTTAATCGTCAAACGGGTTCAAAAGGATGAATTTACAGCAATAATTGCAGCACTGTTTTTTATTGCAGCACCTGTCCATGTTGAAGCGATACAGTGGTTGGCTGCTGCCGCAGGATCGGTAGTAGCCTCTTTTTGGTTTTTGCTCGCCACCTGGATCTGGATTAAGGAGCCGACGATTCCGGATTTGAAGACAAAATTCCTGTCGGCATTTTTTTATCTAATGGCTCTTTTTACAAAAGAGATTGCCTTTGCGCTCCCCTTCATTCTTTTGCTAATCGATAAGCGTTTAAACCGTTTCTCAAAATCAGATAATTTTAAAAAATATTTGCTTTCGCTATCAGCATACTGGCCTTTTGTGATAAGCCTGTTAATTTATTTCCTGGGCTATTATTTTTCCGGGGCCTGGCAAAATTCATTATCCAAATCTCAGCATATGTTGCCTGATTTTAATATTATATTACTTCTCCTGAATAAATATTCTGATAGCCTGTTTTCGCCTGTCAGCGGATTTATCGAATGGCGGGTAGGTTATCTTAACTGGATTTGGCTTATCGGATTAATTTTGTTGATTTATGCTTCAAAGTTATCCCGTTGGGCATTTTTAACAACACTTATCTGCCTGTTACCGGGTATTTTTTATTTTTCCGAGCGAATTGCATATCTTCCAATGGCGTTCTTTTCGGCCGGATTTGCCATAATACTGGTCACATTTTTCAACTTTGCGAAAAAGCAGTTCAATAAAAATTTCATCAGACAGTTTATCCGGTTTTCATTATTTGGCATAATCCTGCTGATTCTTGTTCTCGATTTTCGGTTTGTCCGTAGAAAACTTGTGCCATGGAATGAAGCCTCCAGGTTATGTATAACGATTCCTGAAAAAATCTATGAAATATTGCCCAATCCGGTGAGCGGATCGCAGATTATCATGGTGGATATGACAATTATTACTGCGGCCGGACCGGACCTTTGGGCATTGTGTAAGGGCGTTGAAAAATATTATAAAGGCAGGGATGTTGAAATTAAGCAGGTTTACCTGGGTCAGGATGTTGGAAACCTTGTGAACATCGCCTCAATTGAGTGCCAATCAGAAAAAGTACGCTATTTTGTGAAATATAATCCCTCAACTAATAAAGTTGAACTGGTAGATAAACATGAAGCCGGTTTGAACTGTCCCCCCAAATTAAACCCATAGCCATCAGCTACCTCACTTTAAAAGGCATTTTAAGCGTGATGGTGATGTCTCTTCCCGGATCAAAATAACCGACTTCATTCAAAGTCGATAAATGATCGCGGTATTTTTTATCGAAAATATTATTCACTGTAATTCCAATCGAAAGAATTTGATCGGCTACAATTATGTCGGCACCAATGCCAATATCAAACAAAGTATAAGCTGATGTTTTATCCTCACCAGGTGCAGGATTGATCTGACTGAAAGCTTTTTGTGCGTTTGCCCTGATAAATGCATCCTGCAGAAAAGCTATTTTCTCCTTTTCTGCCCAGACTTCAAAATTGAGTTTATTTGCCGGGATAAATGGCAGGTAATCTCCGTTTTTTTGTTTACCTGTAACTGTTGAAAAGGTAGTTTGAAAATGAAGCCAGCCAACTGGTTTTGGGTGAATATGAAATCCGGCCTCACCCCCAAAAAGCCTGGAATTCGTTTGCTGGTATTTGTAAATTTTGTCGCCTTGAGGAGTGGTGTCATTAGATGGTGAAATAAAAATGTAATTATTTATCAGGTTATTGAAGACTGCAACATCAAAAGTTATATTTTCGGAATGGTAATGGACGCTAAAATCGATTTCGTAAGCATTTTGAGGCACCAAATTTCGGTTCCCCAGCTCATATCTGGTTTCATGTTTCCCATTGGAGGTTAATTCGGCTAAATTTGGTGTACGGTAGGCTGCCGCAAAGTTGAATCGAAACAATAATTCTTCCGACTGGTGATAAGTTGCGCCAAGCGAACCACTGAAGCTTCTATAGTTTTTCTCAATTCCCGGGCGGTAACTATATTCAGTAGGCAAACCGGTTGTTTGGGTTGAAAGGAGTTTGTAATCATAACGAATCCCGGACTGGAGTTTCAATTTTTCGAAAAAAGTATGTTGCAACAAGCCAAACACCGAATAATTTCCGATATTGGCGTTTGGCAACAAAATAGTTTCCCGGTTATTTAAATTTTTATTTTCCTGGTTTAAGCCCTGGAACCCAATGATGTATTCTGAATTTTCATTTGATGGCAGATAAAGCTTGGTTTCGTAAGTTATGGTCCTCAACGCCATTTCTATCCCGATCACATTTTTTTCACCAAAATGGATTAAATCTGTATTCTGAAAAGCAGCATTAAATTCCAGTTTATAGTTGCCTAAGAAAAGTTTGTTTTGCGACGACACCAGGTGATTTTTAAATTGTTCGTACCAGATTTCGTTTTTTCTGTCTCGTTCCGTTACCTGTACGACAGCTTCCGGTTCGGTAAGTCCGAGCTTCTGATTGTTAAAATCATAAAATAGTTTAAATGTCCCGGTTTTACTTGTAAACCCGATATTTGTCTTTAATGAGCATTCGTTAAACCGTGAATTTGGAACAAAATCACCGCCACCCTGCAAATAATCTTCGTTGGATTTCATTCCGAAACGAAGACCACCAAAAAACTTCTTCGAAGAACCTTTTATTCCCAAATTGTTAGTAAGTCCTGATGAATTTGAGAAAAGCTGTAAATTGTAATCACCAACAATCTGGCTTACCGGTGCAGGTTTTTCTTTTAAAAAGTCGATAACACCACCTATTGCATCCGACCCATAAAGCAATGATGCGGGCCCCTTAATTATTTCAACCTTTTCGATCCCGAATTCATCAATACCAAGCGGATGATGGTCGGAATACTGGTAATTCTCGAATCGTACCCCATTATTCAAAATTAAGATATCATTCATCGACAAACCACGGATTACAGGTTTTGAAACTCCGTTACCTTTCGAAATCATATCGATTCCTGGAATTGAAGTTAGTAAGCGGGTGAAATTTGGATAGCCCGGATTTTTTAACGTGGCTAGGTTGAGGACATCAATTTTGACTGCATTGTCGTGTTGTGTTGAGTTGTAACCACCCGAAACAACGATTTCCTGTGTCTCTATTGGCGTTTGTTTGAGTACGAAGTTTAGTGTAATTGGAGAATTCTTAAGAAAAACGATTTCAACCAGGCTATTATAGCCTAAATATGAGGCCTGAATTTTAAATTTTCCATTGGGCAAATCGGAAATTATGAAATTTCCATCGTTGTCGGTAACAGTTCCTTTGTTTTGTTCCAGGGCAAAAACGGTAGCGCCAACCAATGGCATATTTGTTTCACCATCAGTTATAGTGCCCTTAATTTCATTTTGGCCAATTACTAAATGGCATAAAAATATCAACAGGAAAAAAGTGGAATATTTTTTCATTTTATTACGAATTAACAAGTTGAACAATGATTTAGTTTTCTTTTGAGATCAGAATAAATCAATGCCGGACGGCGGTGCACGTAATAAAAATGAAAATCGTTCAGGTGTGGAAATATTAGTTGACGAAAATAAATTTATGTAGCTATCGAAAAAGATAATTTCAGATAAAAGATCCTCCTGATCGACAGGACTAAAAACTGAAATGGAAAAATCACATATTTCACATTTTTCTGATTGGGGATGGTAATGCTGTCCGGTTTGAGTGGCCCAGGTAACTTCATGATGGTGAAAGTGCAGTGCTTTAACTCCAATGGGTAGCAAAAATACCCAAAGTAAAAATATTGCAACACATGTTTTGAAAATATCTTTCACAAATTACCGGTTGTTTACAAAAAAATAAGATTCATCAAGTTCAGAGTGCCTGCAAAAATATCCTTTTAAATTGATACATTCCATGTCATTTGAAGCTTTTTTTTTGGAAAACCCTGTCATTACTCGTTTCATCCTGACAATCTGGAAAATGTAATAAATCGGGTGTGTAAAATGGAATGCCTGGCTTCCGGTTGATCCCGTTCACTTCACCATTCTTATTTTGCCATTCACAGTTGATTATTTGAAGTTCACAGCTTTTCGGTTTATTTAGAGCTGTTCGTGAACATACATTTGTTCGTCATTTAAACAACAAACATTCATTCAGTAATTAAAAATAAAAGTTATGAAAACTAGAACAATTCAACTTACAGCCATGCTGATGATCCTTACAATCAGCGTATTTGCAGCACCGAAAGCCGGGGATAAGAAAACCGGAATCACACCAACAAACATATCGGCAGCCGAAATCGTCCAGCGTGATGTGGATCATGTAACAGTCTGGATAGATAAAACTGCCGAAACAACAGCCCGTATTATTATTACCGATGCAGATGGAAATGAGGTTTACAGCAGAAAAATCGAAAGCCCGGATACAATGAAAATCACGCATGATATTTCTGCCTTTCCCAAAGGCAAATATTCCATTTGTATTTTTGTAAAAGGAAAGTGCATTGCCAGCGCTGATATCGCGAGATAAAATATTTCCTATGGAAAAGATGGCCTTCGGATCGAATTCGAAGGCCATCTTTTTTGGCCTAAATTAATGACTGCATTGATGATTATGGCCTTCCAAATGATGAGCTTCATGTTGCTGGCAACTCTCACCACTGTCGGTAACAAGCCCTGCGACAAAACTTTTTGCGTTTTGTAAAGCATCGCCCGAACAACCCCTGACTACATCGATGCCAGCGTAATTCAACACATTGATAGCCCCACCGCCGATTCCACCTGCCAGCATTGTTGTTACTCCCATATTCGCAAGTACAGAAGCAATATTTGATTTGCATCCACAACCCTGCACCGAAGGAATCGTCTGTACGTCTGTAATTTCACCCTGGTCTGAAACTGTAAACACATTATAATATTCACAATGACCAAAATGGTCGTCCACCTGGTTATTTTGAGTAACCGGAATTGCTATTTTTTTCATTTTTAATAAGATAAAATTATTTAGTTTGATTGTATTTAAAACGTTTCCCTTTTCCTTGCCCACCGCCCGAATGACGCCGTTCGCTGTTCCCTTTGCCAAATTCTCCAATTTGGGTTTTTTCAGACTCAGTTTTATGGCACAGCCCAAGTTTCCTGCCTGTTTTTGGCCCTTCCTTTAAAGGGCCGGTATGATCTGTTTTTGGCATATTATCCGAATTATTATTTTAGAACTGTTTTTTCAATGTCTTCTTTGCTGATTTTTTTGGTACAAAAAAACCAATCATAACATTTGATTCCTTCTTTACTTTCCATTCGCTCTTTAGCTACTCCACAAGATCCGGCAGTCGGGATAATTACGTCATCACCGGGTTTCCAGTCAGCTGGAGTTGCCACCGAAAATGTATCAGCGGTCTTCATGGCAATGAGCGCCCTGTAAAGTTCATCAAAATTCCGGCCCAGACTCAAAGGGTAATAAATGATTGCCCTGATGATTCCCTTGGGGTCAACGAAAAAGACAGCCCGAACTGCTTTGGTGTTACTTTCACCAGGCTGTATCATTCCATATTTTTTGGCTACATCCATGGTAATATCTTCAATCAATGGGAAATTTACTTCAATGTCTTTCATCCCATTGTATTCGATTTTTTCCTTAATTGTTCTTAGCCAGGCAATATGACTGTAAAGACCGTCAACTGACAAACCAACTAATTTGCAATTTGCATCGTCGAATTTCTTCTCCATACTTGCGAAGGTCATGAATTCTGATGTGCAAACCGGTGTGAAATCAGCCGGATGGCTGAAGAGAATAACCCAATTTCCTGAGTAATCATCAGGAAAATTAATTGGCCCCTGAGTCGTAACCGCCTTGAAGGAAGGAGCATTATCTCCAATGCGTGGCATGGAAATAATTTCTTGATTTTGTGTGTTTTCCATAGCTTAATATTTTAAATTTTTTCTAATCCCTGATTTAGATCATCTATAAGATCTTCAAAATTTTCGATGCCTACAGAAAGTCGAATCAATTCATCAGTAATTCCGGCTTTGCGCTTTTCTTCTGTCGAAACTTTTGAGTGAGTCATCGATGCTGGATGTTGAATTAGCGTTTCAACACCTCCCAGAGAAACAGCAAGCAAAGCCAGATGTAAACTATTCATTAAAGTTTTTGCCCCTTCGAAACCACTTTTTAGGCCAAAACTAATCATTGAACCACTCCCTCTCATTTGCTGTCTGGCTAATTTGTATTGTGGGTGTGATTTTAGTCCAGGATATTTTATCCAGGCAACTTTTGGATGTTTCTCGAGAAATTCGGCAATCTTTTGGGCGTTTTCCTGTGCTCTGTCAATCCTGATTGAAAGGGTCTTGAGACCTCTCAAAACCAGATAAGCCTGATGTGGGTCCATGTTGCAACCCACATTTATCATCATGCTACGAAGTTGATTGTAAATTGTTTTTTCTTTGGCCACGATGATACCTGCAACAACGTCGGCATGTCCGTTAATGAATTTTGTCATCGAATGAAAAACAATATCAGCGCCAAATGCCAATGGATTTTGAAGGTAAGGACTGCAAAAAGTATTATCAACAACCAGCAGGATACCATTTTTATGCGCAATATTGGCACAGGCGGCAAGATCGGTAACTCCCATAGTTGGATTTGCTGGTGTTTCGATGTAAAGCACTTTTGTATTTGGACGAATTGCGTTTTTCACAGCATCAATGTCGGCGGTATTGATATATGTCGATTGAAACCCAAAGCGGACAAATTGCTTTTCCATTACACTCCGGGACGGCCCATAAATAGCATCAGTGCTGACAATATGGTCACCCGTGCTTAACAAAGCCAGATAAATAGTGGTTGCTGCAGCCATTCCGGAACTTACTGCGATTGCCCCATAACCGTTTTCAAGTAATGCAATCTGGCGCTCCAGGGCGTTAATTGTTGGGTTGCCGATACGGGTGTAAATGTAACCATCACTCTCGCCCGAAAAGCATTTTGCACCTTCTTCGGCACTTTCGAACGAAAAGGTTGATGTTTGATAAATGGGAACAGTTGCGGCACCAAATTGGTCATCAACTTCTCCCCCGTGTATCAGCTTTGTACTGAATCCTGTTTTTTGTATGTACATTATTGTTGATTTAAATTAATTAATTCTTCGAAACCGTAGGAGGTGCAATTTTTACATTTGGTATGATTTTCAAGGCCCTGGATTAATTTGTAACATTTTTTGCATTTGTACCATTCTTTTTCAAATTCGATGTTTCCACCTTCAATTTCAATGGCCAAACCTTCAACAAATGCTTTCGCGATTTTTTTTAATGCGCTGTTATACACCCTTGTAAGAGTAGGTCGTGAAATGTTCATTCTTTCGGCAGCAACATCCTGAGGCAGGTTCTCATAATCTACTAATTTGATGCTTTCGTACTCATCAAAGTGAAGTTTAATGGACGATAACTCACAGAAAGGCATGCCAAATGGCTTGAACCCAGACATCTTTGGTGGGTTACAAATTTTGCGGCTTCTAAATGGTCTAGGCATTTTTTTGACGATAAAAAAGACGTTTAATGTCAGGAAAGATTAAATAACCAAAGAGAATCGCGGATAAAAGTAAAATTGCTTTCCCTGCCATGCAATAAGGACCGCAATAAAAATCATCGCCAAATCCAAAAAGACAAGTTGCACAACCTAATAATACCATTAAAACATAATCGACCAGGAGGATTATTGGTAAAATTATCAGCATCTTAACCAGTATAGAAGCTTTCATAACTTATATTTTTCGGCAAATGTAATGAACCTACGTTCATAATGCAAATTAATTTTTATAAAAATTATTTCCCGGAAATTATTTCAAAACATTGTCCCAGGACGATATCAGGGGATTTTAAAAAAATAAATCCAATATTTCCAATGGATTTGTTTTTGAAATCTTTTCTGTCGGGATAAAAATTGTTTATCCCCTATGGGGAAAAAATTCCATATCTTATCGCATTGTTCTACAATACTTTATCCACTATGTGGAATTCGCCGTGGGCGATAAAGTATTGTAGCCTAAAAGAGACCCTAACAGTTCTAATACCTCGTAGAGCCCGCCTGACCATCGGGCAGGGTTTAACGAAACATGGTTACAATAGT
>Ga0172370_10000403_pt1 | contig 68161 bp, 47 predicted proteins | sample LakKiv5m_FD_114538 | JGI IMG/M metagenome (GOLD analysis project Ga0172370, IMG submission 114538) | Freshwater microbial communities from Kabuno Bay, South-Kivu, Congo - kab_022012_11.5m | ecosystem: Environmental > Aquatic > Freshwater > Lake | place: Democratic Republic of the Congo... | reverse complement strand
GTTGATGTAAATGTTACAGGAATTTGAAGTATTTTAGTCTCTTTCTGCAAAATATCGAATGAAACAATTTTGCTTATTCCATTAAGTTCGATATTTAATGATAATTCAGAAAAATCCTGATCACCAAAATTTCTGATTTTAATATACATAACTATGGGTCTGAAAGGATATAAAAAAGGAGAAGAAAACCAGCAGGAATCAATGCTAAGATTTGAGTTTGAAGATGCTTTTACAGGAACCATCAGTATTTTTGATGTTTTAGTTCCTGAAATAGATGAAACATCGGCAGTACTTTTTTGAAAGTCAGATATGAAGTACATGGTTTTATTTGATCCTTTTTCTTCAGAGGTTATATCCATTATTTTATTGAATACACTGCTCATTTTCCTGACAACAGGACTTGTTTCAATTTCGTCAACCATAGAAATGGCATCATCTGAGATATAGTATTGTTGTTCATTAAATTTAAAATTATTGCTAATCACACAAAATTTATCATTTTTATCATGAGCTTTAATAATTTGTTTGGCAAGTTTTTTAGCAGTTTCAATCAATTTTCCATCTTTACCAATATTCTCCATTGAAGGAGAATTATCAATATAGATGCTCACCATATTTCTACCTTTTTTTTCACCGGAAGATAAAATATAAGGTTGCGAGAATGCTAGTACTAATGTTATTATCGTTAAAATTCTGATTAACAGCAATATCAGGTTTTTAATCCTGTTTTTATTTTGCTTTTCAAGAACAATGGAACTGAGTAATGAAGTGTTTGAAAAATATATATTTTTAAATTTTCTAAACCTAAAAAGATGGATAATGATAGGAATGGTTATAAGGGAAAGTGCCCATAATAATTGTGGATATACAAAACTCATTTGATTTTTTTTGCAAAAAACAGGCAAAAAAAAAGCTTCTCAAAAGAGAAGCTTTTTTTTATACTATATTATACATTACTTTTGAACCTTTACATTTAAAACAATTGATCCAGTAGCATCGTATCCATTAATATTTTTAACCTTAAACATACCAACTTTGTTTTTTGATGTTTTAAACAGTACATGAGAAATCTGTGATCCACCAGTGCCATCAAACAGGTATGGAGCTAAATCAACTTCACTGCCTGCAACAGCCCATTTTTGTGAAATATTGGTTGTATTTAATCCATCCCAATCTGTAAGTGTTAGTGGAGGGATAATTTTAAATTTAGTAGCATTTCGGGTTGTCCATTCATGTACTTTTAATACTGATATTTGTCCTGCACCTGTTCCGAAAACTGTGGAGTTTGCCGGACTGGCAATAGATGCTGTATAAGTAGAACCATAAAAATATACAAAGTCAATAGTAGTTTGACCACTGGTTTTGGCTTCATTTACCTTATAAACCAGATTGGTTGATGTAGCATAAAAGCTTCCTAAATCGGCATTTGATTGAGCTCCTAATGTTACAGTTTCATAGTTATTCAAACCTGAAAGATCAACCAATGTGAGTACAAAAGTCTTTTTTCCTACTTTTTGGTCAACATCGGTTGCTGAAACACTAATTGTAATCACTGTACCATAAGCTAAACTTGAAGGAACAGTGTATTCATAATCTTTGGTGAATTCTTTTAGCTCTGTTGCTTGAGGATACCAGGTAGTATCAAACTCAGGTTTGCCTGCGCTATATTTAATGTGAAAGTTCAATTTTGATAAATCTTTATTGGTTGTTGCATGAGATTTTGCAACAATATGGAAATTAACAATCTCACCTCTGGCAACGTCAAAAACAACTTTCTGAGGAGGATTTATTGTTAAAGAAGGTGCTTTTACAACAATAGTATCGGTGTTAGATGTATCACTACAGTCACCATAAATAAAACTGGCAGAACCAACAATAATAAACGAAGCAGGTGTACTGATAGCCATTATTCCGGCTATTATTAAACCAAATAAATACCTTAGCTTTTTCATTTTTTCAATTTTAATTTAATTATCTTAATGCGTTTTCAAATTCTGGTTTATCCCAATAATTTCTGAATTCTCTGTCAACTTTAGCTCTTTGTCTGACGGATGGGTCTAATTTTATAGCACGTGTTAAACTGGTTGTAAGCAAATCAAGGTCTTTTGAGCGGGCTCCAACAATTGCTCTTAAGTAAAAATCGTTAGCTGATTTATTGTCAATCTTGTCAATAATGGTTTTAGCATTTGGGTAATCTTTCTTAAGTGTATAAGCAAGGGCTTTATTATAATCATAACGTTGCCCTTCAAAAGTTTGTATAGCCATATCATATTCACCTTTCTTAATATAAACAATGGCTTTATTGTTTCTAACATCAGCACCTGCTTTTGTAGCCAGATCATACAAATAAAGTGCGGTATCGTACTGTCCTTTAAACCTGTAACAAACACCTGCATTTTGTAAAATTTCCTTTTGGTTTGGAAATTTTTTATTTAGTGCTGTTAAAATATCAATGGCATTGTCGTATTCGCCTTTGCGTATGGCAATCATTGCCAGATTATTTTTTGCAATTAATTCATCTTCAGGATACCTGGTGTTAAAATAATTATATAATTGTTCCTGTTGATTGAGGTCATCGGTATTATAGGCTAAATAAAGCACTTCCTGTTTGTTATTGAACTGGTCAAGCTTTCCTTCAGCAAATAATTTGCGTAGAGTATCAAGATCACGGATAATTGTTTTTGCTGTCAAAGATATTTCGGTTTTCCTTAACTTAGGCATGATGGTGGATGTGATATCTTTCCAGTTGCCCAGTTTTTTAATGTTAACTTCTTTTTCATCAAGTGGTAATTCAGAAGCAATAATCTTCAAAATATCTTCTTTTATTGACAAATCACTCTTGCTTATAAGTTCTTTCAAGCCGTCCCAGTCTTCATAAGTCTGACTTCTTTTATAGAAGTTTGAATCATAAACTTGCTGAAAATTCATAGCTTTCAAGGTAGCTTTCATGTAATCATAAGAAATTGTATTCCTGTTTTTAGCTAAAAATTGGTTTCTATCAAGTGGACCATCTGGAGAAGCTTGTGAATGTAAGGTCATTCCTTCTACTTCAAAACCGTCTTTTTTTACGAGATCTAAAACAGGTTTTATGATAAATGGTAATTTGAAGTCTTTACTTTCAACCATACCGGGTTTTAATACATATTTATCACATTCATAATAAATAGTACCTTTAGCAACGAGGCGTTCTGGGGCAAAACTTCCTGTTATAGCAAGATTGTCAGTAGGTTGTAATGTCTGTGAAGTGGCAATCAAACCATCTGATAATTTATCTTTTTTAACTTCACATACGCATTGATCTAACTCATCATATTTTGAGTCTATTTTATAAGAACTTAAAATATAAAGCATTGATGTTTCCATGCCAGGTTCAAACCTCAGTTTTTCCTTGTAAGGAATTGTCGCACCAGTTTTATAAGGCACAATATTGCCTGTTTTTATTTTGTTGGCTTCAAGGTCAACTTTTTCACCTGCAACAAGGAATGGAGTCATGTAAATACTATCATTATTGTAAAGCAGGATAGGCTCAAGCTTTAAAATTGCTTTTTTATTAAAATACTTGGCAGGAATATATGTATCAAAGAAAACATTAATGCTGTCTGCATGAACTTCAAGAACTTCATCTTCAACTTTTATTTTTACCTGGTCAATGTTTTTCTGCATCTTTTTTAATGGATTGCAGGAAAAGAAAAAAGGCATAATCAACGCCATGCTTACAATTGGAAATATGTTCCTCTTAATAGTAAGACTTTTCATATGTATTCGCTTTAGTTTAATTTTGTGAACAAAAAAAAAGTATTTTTCTGATTGCAAAGTTAAAATATTTTGTAATAAAAAAATTTAATTTCTCAAAAAAGTAATTGATAAAAATAAAAAGATTTTTTTTTCATAGCAAATATAATAAAAATACTTTAATTATCGAATAAGTGATTAATTATGAATGAAGCAATAGTAATTTTAAAAAATGCAAAAGTTTACCAACAAGATACTTTGGTATTGAATGAACTGGATCTTGAGCTTTTTTCTTCTGAATTTGTTTATTTAATAGGTAAAACAGGAAGTGGGAAAAGCACCTTGTTAAAAACTATTTATGGGGACAAATTTATTGTAAGTGGTGAGGGTAGAGTTGCAGGTTTTAATCTAAAAAATATCACAATAAAGCAAGTGCCATTTTTAAGAAGAAAAATTGGTATTGTATTTCAGGATTTTCAGTTGTTGACAGACCGTACTGTTTTTGAAAACCTGAAGTTTGTTCTTAAAGCTACTGGTTGGAAACGTGATGATTTGATTGTCAAAAGAATAAATGAAGTACTTTTAAAAGTTGGACTTCAAACAAAAGATTTTAAGATGCCTCATGAATTGTCGGGAGGTGAACAGCAAAGAGTAGCTATTGCCCGGGCATTACTTAACGACCCGAAAATAATTCTTGCCGATGAGCCTACTGGTAATCTTGATCCTGAATTATCGTTTGAAATAATAGGTTTATTGCATGCGCTGGTAAATGATGGTACTACTGTTTTTATGGCAACACATAATTACACACTTATTGATAAATATCCAGCAAGAGTAGTAAAGCTTGAAAATGGAAAAATCACTCAACTTAAATGAGAAATTTTTTCAATTAATAATTTAGCACTTCTTTCATTATTGAATTTTTCAGATAGTTCGTTTTTTCGATGTATCAACATTTGGTTATCAAATTTTTTAGTAAAAAACTCTTCTACCTTTAATTGCATTTCTTTAGCTTCATCAGCAATAATGCATAAATTTTCCAGCCCTGTATCTTTGATCATTTTAGCATTTACTATGCAATATCTGCCTCTGAACAGTGCATTTAGTAACTTTAATTTAATTCCGGTATCCTGAAAGGTAGGTAGTATGTTAATTTGTGCATTGGTAATGAGTTGATAGATTTCTTCAGTGTCAGGATTAACAAGTTTAATATTATTCGATGTTTTAACAAGTTTTTTTAGTCGGTTGGAAGGATTTGATCCAGCTATTATAAATGGAATTTTAAGGTTATGAAAAACCTTTTCAACTAAAAAAATAGCAGCTTCATTGTTTTCGCCAACACCAAGATTTCCATGATATAACACATAATTACCCTGACCTTCTAAAGTTGTAATATCACTGTTGGGATGAAAAACAGGAAGATAAAAGCTGTTTTTAAGTTTAACATTTAGGATTGTATGATCGGCAGGTGATATTGCAGCCACATAAGACGCATTATTTAAACGGTATAAATATTTTCTCAATCGTTCTGATTCTATTGAAAAATATAATCTTTTCAATGGATTTTCTTCAACTTTTGCTAGATGCATATAATAAACATGCTCAATATTGTGCATTCTGACAATTTTTAACCTGTCTTTTAATTCAGGCCAGTCGAGGTAGTAGCTGCAATGTATCCCTTCAAATAGTACAGGATAATTATTCTTTAAAAGATTTTTTAATAGCAAATTGCTTTTACGGCTTCTGACAATGTATGGAATATGATGAATAAATGGATTTAGGAATGCTTTTCTGGGGTAGTAGCACACTTCACTACAGATTTTTTCAAGTTCAGTTGCGTGTTTTCTGCCATAATGAAAGGCATGTAAATGGATTTTGACACCTTGATTGGATAATGCAAGTATTTTGTAAAAAACATCAATAACACCGCCATAACTCGGTGGATAAGGTATATCAAACGAAACAATATTTAAATGTAAGTTATTTTTAGGCATAGAGGTCAACTAATTTTTGTTTCTCTTTTTCCCAGCAAAAAATTTTTTTTGCTATCTTACAATTTTGTACCAAAGTCGAATATTTTTTTTCGTCTTGAATGAGATTGTTTATGGTTTCAGCAATTTTATCTCTTTGTGTTTCAAGCAAAACACCTACCTGAAATTGTTCAATTATCCTTGAATATTCAGGAAATGGATTGGATAATGAAGGAATGCCCGCCTGAATATAATCAAAAAATTTATTGCTTAAAGAATATTGGTAGCTTTTACTGTTTTTATTAAGCAAATTGTAGCCAATAAATGCTTTTATTGTTAGTGCTTTCAGATCGTCAGGATAAATATATCCTGTCAGTGAAATTTTATTTTCAAGCTTTTCTTTTCTTACCAATGATTTTATTTCATGAAATATATCTCCGTTACCGGCAATAACTAAAGGTATTTCAATTTGGTGCATAGCATATATTAATTCATCAAGTCCACGACCTTTATTGACTGCCCCCTGGTATATCAGGTATTTATCAACTGGAATTTCATTTTTTAATTGCATGCTGTACGGCAGATTTCTTATAATTTCAAAGTTTTTATTGTATTTTTTTGTAAAAATTTCAGCAAGTGATTGATTTACAGTGTATCGAATATTAGTCATCGGTACAAAAATGTTACCGATAGCATTCCATATTCTTTTTATCATTTTTCTGTTTTCCAGCTCAGGTACTTCAGTGAAATACTCATGGGCATCGAAAGCTATATTCTTTTTTTTGATTTTTCCGGCTAATGTGCATGCTGGCAATGTGTCTAAGTCAACACTGCATATCGTGTCAAACTTGTTAAGCATTAAAAATAAAAATAATTTTATATTATACTCAGTATAAAATAAAGCTGATTTTTTAAAAACACAGTTTAAATTTTTCGTTTTAAAATTATATTGGGTTTGATGGTCAGGTTTTTTTATAAAATTATTTTTTAAGAAATCTCTGTAAATGACAATGACCTGATGCCCTGCCATCTGTAAAGAATCTGAAATTCTTTGAATTCTTTGATCAAAATGAATGTTGTTTGTTATTGCAATATATATTTTGCTCATAAGTTCAGGCAGATATTCTTTAATTTATCCTCATATAGTTTCCCTTGTTTAACAAGCCATTCGATGGAGGCAACAAGTTTCAACTCATTATAAACGTTTAATTCAGATTTTATTTCATTAAGACTAAGTGTTTTTTTTGTAAGTAATTCAACTAAACAATTATATATCTCGTTAAACTCTTCAGACGATAGATTTACATCTTTCACTTTTAGACAATAGTCACAATGACCACAATTTTTATCAATAACTTCTCCAAAATATTTTAACAAAACCTTACTTCTGCATCCAATATTTTCAATCGTATATTTTTTTACCCATTCCAGTCTTTTTTGATAATTAAGCTTTCTGTTTTCAAGATTTTTATATATTTCATACAAGTCTAATGCTTCGACTCTATTATGAAGTAACACTATTTGAGGTTTATTTTTAGCAGGGATATAATCAATTATGTCCATTTTTTTTAATCCAATAAGCAGGCTAATTGTTTTTTCAATACTGAGTCCGATTCTTTGTGCAAGTTCTCCTTCATTAATTTTAGTATAAAGGTCAAATAAACCTTCATAGGAACGCAGCAAGGTTTTAATGATTGCTTCATATTTTGGATTCATAATCTGAAAATTATATAATTCCAGATAGTTAACTAGAATAAAGATTCGTGAAGGCATCATATCTTTTTCTGAAATAAAAATGAGTCCTTCACGCTGAAGAAATTGAAGTATATTGCTTGTTTTTTGTATGTCAAGATTGTAATGATTACAAAAATTTTGCAGGTCAAAATCGAATTCAGTATCAATGCCGGAACCTAATGGAATCTTCAGGTAGTTACATAAACTTTGATAGGTAACTTGTATTTCTTTTTTAGTTGGAAAGATATTTTCAATTCTGTTGTCAAGGTCATTTTCATCTGGTTTCGAAAATAAAACAATTGCATAAGAGGTTTTGAAATCTCTGCCTGCTCGTCCTGCTTCCTGATAATATGCTTCAAGGCTATCAGGTACTTGTAAATGCATGACCATTCTGACATTTAGTTTATCAATGCCCATTCCAAAAGCATTAGTAGCTACAATTACTCTTGTTGTTCCTTTTTTCCAACGATCCTGTTTAATACTTCGGGTTTTATTGTCAAGTCCGGCATGGTAATAATCTGCTGAGATTTTATTTTGGTTAAGAAAATCTGAGGCTTCTTTTACTTGTCTTCGTGTTCTGCCATAAATAATACAACTGCCTGATACTTTTCTTACAATTTGAAGTAAACTGTTAAATTTTGATTCGGTATTTACTATACCATATATTAAGTTATCACGATTAAAGCTTTTTTCAAAGATTTTTACATCTTTCATCTGAAGTTTGCCGATAATATCTTTTCGTACTTCAGGTGTGGCAGTAGCTGTCAGTGCCAAAACAGGCAGATTTGGCAATAACTCTTTTATTTTGGCTATTTCCAGATAGGCTGGTCTGAAATCATAACCCCATTCAGAAATGCAGTGTGCTTCATCAACAGCAATAAATTTGATTGGCAAATTAGGTATTTTCAATCTGAAGTTATCGGATTTTAGTCTTTCGGGAGAGACATAAAGGATTTTATAGTTTTTATTTATTGCATTGTTTAAAGTATTTTCAATTTCACTAAAACTCATCCCACTGAAAACAGCCGCTGCCGGAATTTTTTTTCTTAGTAGGTCTTCAACCTGGTCTTTCATTAAAGCAATCAAAGGTGAAACAACAAGACACATCCCATCTTCATAAATTGCAGGCACCTGATAGCATACCGATTTGCCACCACCTGTAGGAAGCAATGCAAGTGTATTGTTCTTTGTTAAAATTGAAGTAATGATATCAAGCTGTAAGGGTCGAAATGTCTCTGTTCCCCAGTGTTTGCTTAATATTGACTTTAATTTATCAATCAATTCATTAAAATTCAATGAAATCGAAAACAGTATATGGTAAAAGTACCTTTGGTAAAATTACTTTTTTATCGTGCTGATTGTGTTCAAGTATGGCTGCAACGATTCTTGGTAAAGCCAAAGCACTGCCATTTAAGGTATGTGCTAAATTGTTTTTGCCATTTTCATCTTTATATCGCAGTTTAAGTCGGTTTGACTGAAAAGATTCAAAATTTGATACAGAACTTACCTCAAGCCATCGCTGTTGGCCATAAGAATAAACTTCAAAATCGTAGGTCAATGCGGAGGCAAAACTCATATCTTTTCCACATAGTCGTATTATTCTGAAAGTTAAACCCAGTTCTTTCAGAATATTTTCAACATGGGATACCATTTCCTCTAAAGTATCATAAGATTTTTCAGGTTGGGTAATCTGAACAATTTCTACTTTATCAAACTGGTGTAAACGGTTCAATCCACGCACATTTTTACCATACGAACCTGCTTCTCTTCTGAAACATGGCGTGTATCCAGTCAGTTTTATTGGTAAATCCTGAATGTTTAGCAAACAATCCCTATATAAATTAGTCAAAGGGACTTCTGCGGTAGGAATCAGATAAAAGCCATCTTCATTAATAAAATACATTTGTCCATCTTTGTCGGGCAACTGGCAAGTGCCATACGCTGATGATTCATTTACAAACAATGGTGGTTCAATTTCCTGATATCCGGCTTTGACTGCATGGTCTAAAAAATAATTGATCAAAGCACGTTGCAATTTAGCACCTTTTGCTTTGTAAACAGGAAAACCTGCACCTGTTATTTTGTTGCCCGTTTCAAAATCAATGATTCCCGATTTTTCTGCAATTTCCCAATGAGGCAAATTTTCAGAATCATGTATGTTGCCGTACTGCCGGATTACATCATTGTCGGCTTCACTTTCACCTTTATTTACAATAGGATGTGGAGTGTTTGGCAATTCTACCATCAGTTTATTTAACTCTTCAATTATTTCACGCTGTTTGTTGGTAAGTACTGAAAGTTGTTCTTTAAGTGTAATGGTCAGTTTTTTTAATTCATTGGCTTTACTGATTTCCTTTTTTTGGTAGTAAATGCCAATTTCTTTAGATATTTTATTCAACTCAGCCTGAATATTGTCACTCTCTGATTGTGTCTCTTTTCTTCTTTTATCCAGTTCAGAAATTTTTTCTACATGTGATATGGCATTAAAATGTTTAATGTCAAGTAATTTTATTACTTCTTCTTTATTTTGAATAATTTTAGTAATAGTAAGCATAATATGGTATTGTTTGAAAAAGCAAAGTTAGATTGAAATATTCGGACAATCAAAATTATACGATGAAATGAAATAAGTAAAACTTAAAATCCATGAATAAAAATATAAAATATACTGTTACCTTTATCAGTAATCTGTACTAAACTGATAAATAAAAGAAATTGTTTATGAATTAAACCGTTGGATGTGCATTGTGTAAAGAATTATGAATGACTGTTTAAAAAGTGCTATATTTGCTTTAATGAAATGTTTTTTTTGCAGATTAATTTGAGAGATTTAAGTGAGGTTGATCAGCTTATACATATTATTTTTAATTTTCGTTGCAGGGGAAAAAGTTTTTGCTCAAAGTGATATTTATTTCATTGAGAATAAAGGGCAATGGGAAGAAAATGTGCTTTTTCGTGCCGATTTACCCGGTGGAAAATTGTTTGTGGAAAAGAATCGATTAACTTACCTGTTTTACAGAAACAAAGATGTTTATACACAACAGCATCAACATATTTTTGACAGCTTGGATTGTCATAGTGTACGTATCAGTTTTTTAGATTGTAATCCTGAGGTTGTAGTTGCACCAACAGAAATGTTGCCTTACTATCACAATTATTATATTGGAAATGATAAATCTAAATGGAAAACAGGAGTCTGCCTTTTTTCCAGTGTTAAAATTAAAAATCTTTATGATGGTATAGATTTAGTACTTTTTGCAAGAGGTACATCAATTAAATACAATTTTATTTTATCGTCTGATGCCGATCCTTTACTTATAAAAATGCTTTATGAAGGTCATGATAAAATGTGGCTGGATGATAACAAACTTAAAGTTGTTACCTCAGTTAATGTTTTTACAGAAATGTTACCCGAAGTTTATTTTCTGGAAGGTAATTTTAAAAAACCTTTGAACTGTTTTTTCAATCTAAAAAAAAATATATTAAGCTTCACTTTTCCGGATGGAATCGACCATGAATTACCGCTAATTATTGATCCGGTAGTTGTGTTTTCCAGTTATTCCGGCTCTGTGGCAGATAATTTTGGATATACTGCTACTTATGATGATTCAGGGTATGCTTATAGCGGAGGAACAGTTTTTAGCCTCGGTTTTCCTGTAACAACAGGTGCATATCAGTTGGTTTTTAAGGGTGGTCATAAAAGTACTGTATGGGGGTCGGGTGATGAAAGAGATATTGGGATTTTAAAATATAAACCTGATGGTACTTCATTGATTTATGCTACATATTTAGGGGGGTCGGGTAATGATGATCCTCATAGCATGGTAGTGGATGCTAATTTTAATCTGATTGTTTTTGGAAACACATCTTCTCCAAACTTTCCTGTTGGACAAAAGTTTTATGATAGCACCTACAACGGGAATTTTGATATATATCTGGCAAAACTTTCCATTGATGGCAAAATTCTTCTTGCCTCAACGTATCTTGGAGGATCTGATGAAGATGGACTTAATGGTTTCTATAATATTCCTTTAAATGCACCAAATCAATGTCAATTGGGGTTTAATTATGGTGATAGCTACAGGGGAGAAGTAAATGTTGATAATCAGAACAGAATTATAGTTTCAACTACTACAAAATCATCTGATTTTCCCGTGATTAACGGAGCAATCCAATCAGTATTTGGTGGAGGCAATCAGGATGCTGTTGCTTTCCGATTCTCAAATGATTTGGATACATTGCAGGCATCTACATTTATAGGTGGTAATCAGGATGATGCAGGTTATGGTGTTGCAGTTAATTCATCTAACGAGATTTATATTTGCGGAGGAACTCAAAGCTCAAACCTTAAAACTATTTCGGGCAAATATCAACCAAATTATATTGGTGGAATAGCAGATGGTTTTCTGTACTACATCTCAGAAGACTTTAAAACATTGAAAGCAGCAACTTTTATCGGCACCGATAAATATGATCAGGTTTATTTTGTACAAACAGATTTAAAAGATATGGTTTATATAACCGGACAGACAAAAAGTGACAATTATCCTGTTAAAAATGTTAAATATTACATACCAAAAGGGAAAATGTTTATTAGTAAGTTTAATCCAGGCCTTGATTCAATGATTTTTTCCGGTGTTTTTGGAGTTGGTGGAACCAACCCTGAGCTTTCACCATCAGCCTTTTTAGTAGATATTTGTGAAAGAATTTATTTTTCAGGATGGGGTGGAAACCTTAATGATGATTATAGTAATAACAAAGGTAGCTTTACCACTGGCTTGCCTGTGACTGCTGATGCTTTTCGTAAAACCACAGACGGCTCTGATTTTTATCTGGCAGTTTTTTCAAGAGATATGCAAAGTTTACTCTATGCTACGTTTTATGGTGGTATTCAAACAAGTGATCATGTTGATGGCGGCACCAGCAGATTTGATAAAAAGGGCGTTGTTTATCAATCTGTTTGTGCCAGCTGTGGCCCTTCTACCAATGATTTTCCTACCTACCCTTCAAATGTTCATTCGCATAGCGATAAAAGCAATAATTGCAACAATGCTTTGTTTAAGATTGATCTCAATATACCTGATTTAAAAGCTGATTTTTCTATTGATACTATTTTTTGCCTGGCAGATTCAACGTCCATCATGAATATAAGTATTGGGGGTGCTAAATATTATTGGGACTTTGGAATTCTTAATAGGAATGATGATACTTCATCTGCATTTCAACCAAGATTTCATTATCCTGATACAGGAACTTACAAAGTGACACTTATAGTTTCTAATATAAACACCTGCGATCAGTCAGATACAATTTCTAAATATGTTAAGGTATATAATCAGGCTGAAGCAGATTTTAAATATCAAAAACTTGTTTGTGAAAATGAAATCGAATTTGAAGCACTTTCCAAATTCGGCACATCTTTTAAATGGGATTTTGGAGATACTAATAGCAAGGCTAATTACAGTAATCAAAAAAAAGTAACACATATTTTTTCTGATTCAGGAAATTATAAAATAACATTGATTGTTGATTCAGGATCAGTATGTGAATTCAAAGTGATTAAAAGCATACGCATTGAGGATTTACCTTATGCAAATATTTCCATTAGCATTGATTCATGCAATGGTAATGTAACCTTTTACAATTATAGTAAAAATAGTAGCACATTTTACTGGGATTATGGCGATCAGACTTATTCAGTCACTGACCTGCAAAAGCATAATCACAAATATTCGAAGGCAGATACCTTTCATATTGTTATGATTGCCATGCCAAATACTGTATGTGCTGATTCTGTTGATATAGGGTTTAGAATAAAAATACCTCCTGCAAATATTTTAATTTCATTGGATACCTGTTTATTGACTGCTTCTTTTATTAATATATCTCCATACAGCACTGGTAAAGGAATCTGGAATTTTGGGGATGGAAAAGATTCTTTTAATATTGATACGGTAAAAAATTATAAATATGCACTGCCAGGAACTTATATCATTACATTATTAGCAAATTTTGGCACATTATGTATTGATACTGTAAAAACAGTTTTAAATATTCCTGAATTACCTATCGCAGATTTTAGTGACTCAGTAATAATGTGTAATAAAGATGTATGGTTCTTTAATCACTCATTAAATTGTTATAGTTATTACTGGGATTTTGGTAATGGGCAGATAGGTACACAAACTGATTCGTTTGTTATAAATTATACACAGAAAGGCAAATACGCTGTTAAGTTAATTGCCAGGTCTTTATATTCCTGTTCAGATACTATTACTGATACAGTTCAAATTCTTCACCTTGCCAATGCTGACTTTGAAGTAAAGTGGGATAGCTGTACCAATAGAATTAAGATTACAAATAATTCAACTAAAAATGTTAGTTATTACTGGAACTTTGGTAATTCTCAATCAGATACAATCTCGAAATCGTCCTTTATATATCAACTTGATACTATAGGTATTTACAAGGATACTTTGAGGGTATATACCATCAAACTAATGATTGCTGATAGTATTTGTCGGGATAGTACTATTAAAAATGTAACAATTTATAGTTCACCTAAACCTGATTTTCTTGTTACTTACGACAGTTGTATGCCAGTAGCTTTATTCAGAGGCAATTCACATGGAGCAATTAATGTGTTTTGGGAACTTGGTGATAATACAACATCAAATAAAACATCATTTGCTCATAAATATGCTGAAAAAGGAAACTATAAAGTCAAATTTTACATTAACCGTGATACATTTTGTTCTGACTCAGCCAGTAAAACAATTTATGTTGGTGAGTATGAACCAGATTTAATTGAAATACCTAATATTTTTACACCAGGTACCGATGGTATTAATGACATTTATACCATTAAAAATATGAATTTTAAATGCGATAAGTATGAATTCTACATATACAATCGATGGGGACAGGAAGTCTATCGTGCTATCAATCAGCCTGTTCTATGGGATGGAAAAGTAAATGGGATATTTGTTTCAGGAAGCACCTATTATTATGTGTTTAAGTCTAATACTATCAATAGGGCAGGGACTATTACACTTATCAGGTAATCAACTTTTTGTTGAAAAAATTATTAATTCAGAATTTTTATTTAATGCTTAAACATGAAATTTGCAGTTAATAAAATTAAATTTATACAAGCACTATAATGCAGAAAATCGAAAAATATATTTCTGACCTTTTGACATCTAATGACTGTATTATCATTCCTGGATTTGGTGCTTTTATTGGTAACTATTATTCATCATACCTGGTTGAAAACCAGGTGTTTCCGCCTTCCAAGAGAATTGCTTTTAACCAAAGTCTTAAGACAAATGATGGTTTACTTGCACATCATATTTCCCAGTCAGAAAATATTTCTTATCAGAATGCCATAGATTTTCTTCAGGATATTGTTGAGCAATGGAATCATTTACTTTTAAATCAGCATGAAATAGTGCTTAATAAAATCGGAAGACTCCAAAAAAATGAAGAAGGGAATATTCTATTTCATCCTTTCAATTCCTATAATTTTCTGACCGATTCATTTGGCCTTCCTGTTATTCCTCTTAAAGTGATTCCCAGACGAAATTTAATCCCGGATTTTGAAAGCGTAAAACAATCCTCAACAAGTATTAATTCAAATAAAAAGTTCAAAAATTCAAATAAAAAAATCATTTACTACGGTTTATCAGTTTATCTGCCATTATTAGTTTTATTCTGGGTTGTATTACTTGTGCGGGAACCGTTTAATGGACAAACAGCCTCATTATATCCTTATTCCCCAGTTAGTGAAGTTAAGTCAGATGCGCAGTATGAAAATGTTATTTTGTCGCCTGATACAAGTAAAAAAAATATTCAGATGATTGATACTCAAACAACAAGTAATTTAACTCCTCCTTCTTACTACATCATAGGAGGTTGTTTTAAAGATAAAAAAAATGCAATAAATTATAAAAATTCATTGGTTAGCAAAAAATATGAGAATGCAGGATTAATTAGTGATAATCAATACAATAGAGTATATTATGACAAGTTTACTCAGGAAAAACTTGCACAACAATGTTTAATTAATATTTTAAAACAGGAAAATACATCAGCCTGGATCTTAAAGCAATAGCATGATAAGTTTATTATTACAAGTACCCGTTGCAGTTGACACAGCAGCAACACAAGCTACACAGGAAGTAGTGATTGAAAAATTTACATTATGGGAACTGATTTTAAAGGGTGGCCCAATTATGATTCCTATTGGTATATTAGCCGTCATTGCAATATATTTTTTCTTTGAAAGATTATTTGTGATTAGGAAAGCAGCCAGTATAGACAATAATTTTATGAATAAAATCAGAGACCTTGTATTGGCAGGTAGTATCGAAGGAGCAAAATCAATGTGTATGGCACTCGACAGTCCCATAGCACGCATGATTGGAAAAGGTATTTCACGTCTGGGGAAACCAGTAAAAGATATTGAAGCTGCCATCGAAAATGCAGGAAGGCTGGAGGTTTACAAACTGGAAAGAAACATTGGTGTTATCAGTACTATAGCAGGTTTGGCACCTATGTTTGGGTTTCTGGGAACTATCTTTGGCGTTATTAAGATTTTTTATGAAATTCACTTACAAAACAGTCTTGAAATAGGTACTATTTCAGGAGGATTGTATGTGAAAATGGTTTCCAGTGCAGCAGGTTTATTAATTGGTATCATTGCCTATGCTGGCTATCAGTTCCTGGTTCAACGCCTTGACAGAGTAGTAAACAAAATGGAAATCAATGCAATGGATTTTATTGATTTGCTTGAAGAACCGGTAAAATAACGTTTATGAATCTTAAAACAAGAAAAAGACATCATGTTGAGGTTTATACTGCCTCTTTGACAGACATCATGTTTTTCCTGTTGTTGTTTTTTTTGATAACATCTACCATGGCCACTCCGAATGTATTGAAATTGTTGTTGCCCAGTTCAAAAACCAGCAGTCAGGCTGTACGTCATCCTATTGTTATTTCAGTTACTGCTGATTTAAAATATGCAATAAACAATAATCAGGTATCTGTTGACCAGCTTGAACCTACTATTGTGTCTATTATTAAAGATCAGACAGACCCAACTGCATTGTTAAAAATTGACAAATCACTCCAAATTCAGAATCTTGTTTATTTACTTGATATCGGAAACAGGTATAAAATAAAAATGGTACTTGCTACCACAGTAGCACCTCAAAATGAGTGAAAACTGTAAATGCAATAAAATCAATTGGTTGTACGTTAATACAACAGATGGTATGAATTGTTAAATGTCAATGCTATGGAAACATCAAATTTTAATCACCCCAAAGAAGATAACAAGGTGCAACTCAAAGCTTTTTCAGGAACTTTAATTTCTTCGATACTTATTTTCTTAGCTATTTTTTTTATTAGTTTTAAAACAACAAAACCACCATTCCCTGAAACGCCTGTGTTTATTGATGTTTCTAATATCGATTTATCAGGGCAAATGTCGGGTGCAGGAGAATTGGCAGCTTTAGGTGAAAATGATTACGGTATGCCGGGCACTACACCCAACACACCGCCACCAACAGCACCACAAAATATGACTTCTACTACCACCTCACCAGGTGGTACCCCTACCAACGACAGAATACTTACTCAAAATACCGAGGATGTTAATGTGAATATTCCAAAAAGTGGAAATTCGAAAAATTCGAATACTAACCCTCCACGCCAAACTGATCCGAGATATTCCTTCAGTCATTCCAACAACCCGAACAATAGCCAGGGAACAGGCAATACTCCAGGTTATCAGGGAAGTTCAACAGGTGATCCCAATTCAAATAATTATAATCCTGCGGGAGGTGCTGGCATGGATGGTTTATACCAGTTGGGAAACAGAAAAGTGAAAGAAAAAGCACCACGTTTTGAGGATAATACACAAAAAGCTGAAAAAATTGTCATTGCCATTGTTGTTGATAGAAAAGGTAATGTAGTGTCGGCTGAAGCAACTTTTAGAAATGGTGGCACTACAGTAACCGGCCCATTGGTAGTTAAAGCAATTGCAGCAGCAAAAAAAGTAAAATTTGATGCTGACCCAAATGCTCCTGAAGAACAATATGGTACCATCACTTTTAATTTTAAACTGAACTGATGGCTTAGTTAAAATAGTGACGAAACTCCATCTCAAGTTTTAAAAATACTGCCATCATCATGGTAAAACCAAGAAGAGAGGAACCTCCGCGACTAATAAATGGTAGTGGAATGCCAATGACAGGTAATATACCAACTGCCATACCAATATTTACAATGAAATGGATAAGAATAACAGATAATATCCCATAACCATAAATTCTTGTAAATCTGAATTTATGATTTTCTGAAATAGCTAATATTCGTAAGATTAAAATGATAAACAAGGTGATAAGTATTAAACTGCCAATTAAACCAAATTCTTCAGCAACAGTACAAAAAATGAAATCTGTACTTTGTTCAGGAATAAAATTTAATTTTGTTTGAGTACCTTTGAGATATCCTTTGCCAAATACTCCTCCAGAGCCAATTGCAATCAATGACTGATGCATATTATAACCGGCACCTTTCAGGTCAATTTCTTTGCCCAAAAGAACATTGATTCTTGTTTTCTGATGTGGTAAAAGTACTTTTTCAAACACATAATTTGCACTAAAAGTAAATCCTATTCCAACAATCAGGGAAATTATTATCATACTTATTGCACGTTTTCTTTCAGGTGTAATTGCAAAAAACACAAATGCAAGAAAAACAATGATAGAAGATGTCCATATCACTCCTATTATAAGGGTAATCAGAAACAAAACAGCAAATATCATAGGTATAAAAATAAACCAACCTGACAAACCCTGACGGTACAATACAAAAATAAATGCAATAAAAACCAATGCTGAACCAAAATCTCTTTGTAACACCACCAGGCCTAAGGGTAATATGATGATAAATGCTGATATCAATAAATGCTTTCTTTTTGCAATATTCACATTGCTTGTATCAAGAAAGCGAGCTAAAGCCAGTGCTGTTCCGAATTTTGCAAATTCTGAAGTCTGCATGCTGTAACTACCTATTATTAGCCATGATTTTGAACCTGAAATTTCTTGTCCAATTATTAGGGTGACAAGTAAAAGTCCGATAGTGATAAAATAGATCAGATAGCTCAAATTAATAAAAACCCTGACATCAATGATCATCACAATGCCAAAAAATACAGCACTCAGTAAAAACCAAATTAGTTGTTTACCAAATCCTGTAGAAAAATCAATCACTTTTTCAGCATTTATATTGTATTCTGCAGAAAACACACTCATCATACCGATAATTATCAGTGCCAGCAGAACATAAGTTAAGATTCTGTCCAGATTTTTATGATAACCTGACGACTGCATATTTATTATTCATTTTGTTCTTCTGATGGCTCAATTATATTCTCAGATTCTGTTTTTGGTTTTGGATAATAGTTGTTGGAAAGCATTATTTCCTCTATATATTTGGTCTTCTCTTGTTCTTTTCTTGAGATATATCTTTCTATCAGTAAAAAGCTGATAGGTGCAGCCCAATGTGCACCTTGTCCTGCATTTTCTACTATTGCTGCGATAGCTATCTGAGGATTATGCCTTGGTGCAAAGCAAATAAAAAGTGAATGGTTTTCACCATGTGGATTTTGTGCAGTTCCTGTTTTACCGCAAATTTGGTATTGTTCAAAGCGTGGCCCATAGCGAATAGCTGTTCCTGTTATTGGTACTTCTTTCATTGCATCAGCAATATAATCAAAATATATAGGATTAACATTTACAACATTTTTTTTAAAAGGGATAGGTCTTACCAATCCATTTACTATCAGTCCTTTTACGATATGTGGAGTGTAATAATAACCTTTATTTGCAATGATAACTGCAATATTAGCCATCTGTATTGGTGTCAGGCTAATTTCAGCCTGCCCAATTGATAATGACAGGATATTTGATGACTTCCAACGACCTTTACCATATATCTTATCATATCGCTTATAGGTCGGAATAATACCAATAGCTTCGCCAGGAATATCTATTCCGGTTTTGACACCAGCACCAAACTGAGTTACATTATAACGCCAATTGTTGTAAGCATCTACAATATTGGTATATCGCTTCAGATCGATAAGGCTTCGAAAGGTATAGCAATAATAGGCATTACATGAATTAACAATTGAACCGTGCAAATCAAGAGGTGAAGGATGTTCATGACAACTAATGTGAAGGCTACCAATGGTATATCCCAAATGACAGGAATATGTTGTTTGAGGGGTTAAGATTCCTTCTTTTAGTCCTATAAGAGCCATCACCACTTTAAAGGTTGAACCAGGTGGATACATAGCTGAAATAGCTCTGTTAAACAAAGGCTTCGATTTGTCTCTGCTAAGCCGCAGATATTGTTTTGCCCTATCTCTGCCATGCAATAAGGAGGGGTCATAATAGGGACTACTCACCATACTCAGTACTTCACCTGTTGACGGTTGAATGGCAACAATGCCTCCAGATTTTCCTTTCATCAGTTTTTCTGCGTAAGCCTGTAATTCAATATCAATGCCTGTAACAAGGTCAATTCCTGGCTTGGCAGCTCTGTCGAGTTCTCCTTTCATATAACTGCCCTGTTCGGAATTATGAACATCCACTAAAATATATTTTTCACCATTTACACCTCTGAGGTAGTTTTCATAACTTTTTTCCAAACCGCTGATACCAAGCATATCACCGGGTTTATAATATCCATTGGAATTATCTATATCTTGCTGTGTAACTTCGCCAACGTAACCCATGGCGTGTGATGCAAGCTTCATCGGGTATTTTCTGATGGTGCGTGGCTGTACATAAAACCCATGATATTTATAAAGGCATTCCTGCAACTGACCGTAAGTTTTAACAGAAATACTTTTTAGAAAGACGGATGCTTTGCGATTTGAATACTCTTTTGTTGCTTTAAAAATACTGTCGAACTCGTTTATGCTTATCTCAAGTATTTCACACATTTCATTTTTATCCATTTTAGGATTTACCCTGTACGGTACTACCATCAGGTCGTAAACTGCTTCATTGCCTACCAGCACCTTGTTGTTTCTATCAAAAATTAACCCTCGCGGAGGATAAATGGTACGTTTTTGTAATGCATTGTCAGCAGCAAACTGCTTGTATTTACCTGCTATAACCTGTAAATAAAATAATCTGAAAAAAAAGATGATTCCAAAAAAAGTTATTAGATAAATGATAAGTTTTTGCCGGTTTTGAAAGATATTCATTGCAAATCAGACCTCTTGAAAAGGATGGCAAGTTCGTAAATAATCATTAAAAAACATGAAAAAATTACTGACAAAATCACACTAAAAATTGTACGATGAAAGTCACGCATACCACCTGCTTCGATGATAAATAATAACAAGTGATGGAAAAATGTAAGTGAAAGTAAATATATCAGGTAAACACGGCTCCCCAAAAGCTTGAATCCTACCAGTCTTTTTTTATCTTCTTCGTCAAATTCATGAAGAAAATTTAAAGCGTAATACCTGACAAATGCTAATAATACAGAAGCAGCTGCATGCATTCCGTATGTAAAACTAAAAATATCGATAATAAATCCAATGGCAAAGGCAAGTACCATCACCAGATTCCTATTGTAACCTGCTGGTACCATCAGGATGGAAAGCATATAAAGGTAAGGATGTATCCTGTTAAAGATCAATATATTGTTGATGATAAAAATCTGTAATAACAGAATAATCAGGAGGTTCAATATAATGATAAAAGTGTTACTTTTCATCTGCGTTTTTTTCAAGTTCAGCTTGTTCGAGAGCTTTCATATTGTCTATCAGGTAAACACTTTGCAAGTTCCTGATTTTATTATGTAACTTCACTTTGACTTCAATCAAGCTGTTGTTTGAACTTATATTAAAGTCTTTAATAATACCAACAGGCGTATTTTCAGGAAAAAATCGAGAATAAGGACCAACAACTACCTGATGTTTACGTAATACCTTTACCTGATTAGGTATATCTTTTAGCACCATGTTTTCTGGTGATTTTCCATCCCATGAAAGTGAGCCGATTTCTCCTGATTCTACAATTTTAGCACTTACACGAAATTCTTCACTCAATACTGACATGACCAATGCAAAATGATCGCTGGTGTGGGTAACTATTCCAACTATTCCTTTATCAGTAATTACACCCATTTGATTGTGTATGCCATCTAATTTTCCCCTATTAAGTACAATAATATTGTTTTTACGGTTTATGGTGTTATTGACCACATAAGCAAACTTCAACTTAAATTTAATATTGTTTTGCGTGTCTTTAACAAACGAGTCTGGTCTGTCAATTTTAGGCACTGCGTAAACCAATTCACGAAGCCTGACATTTTCTGCTAACAAGCTATCGTTGATGCTGCGCAGTCTGAAATACATCTTTACATTGGATATTTTGCTGTAAATATTACCTGTAAAATTTTGAAATCCTGAAAATACCAGTGAACGCTGATAACTCATGAATTGATAAATAAACAGGAAAGCAATGAATTGCAAAGCAATAAAAAGTAAAAAGTAATGATACTTTTTCAAAAAAAGGAATAGTCTGAACATTTCAGAGCTCCTTTTTAGTTATTATGATATTAAAAATTTGAACCTGTTGATATTTTTTAAGGCAATACCGGTTCCTCTGGCTACAGCTCTTAATGGGTCATCTGCAACATGAACAGGTAGTTTGTTTTTGTCTGAAATACGTTTTGCAAGCCCTCTTAATAAAGCACCACCACCTGTCAGGTACAATCCATTTTTGTAAATATCACTGGCAAGTTCGGCAGGTGTGTTTTCCAAGACCTTCAAAATGGCCTCTTCAATTTTTGAAACTGATTTATCGAGTGTTTGAGCAATTTCAGCGTAACCAACACTTACCTGTTTAGGAATCCCTGTCATCAGGTCGCGACCACTCACCTGATAATTTTCAGGAGGGTTATCGAGTTCTGTTAATACTGATCCTACTTCAATTTTAATACGTTCAGCAGAGCGTTCACCGACCTGAATATTATGTTCACGTCTCATAAAATCTACAATATCAGCTGTCAGTTCATCACCTGCAATACGTATAGACTGGTTGCATACAATCCCACCTAATGCAATAACAGCAATTTCTGTGGTGCCACCTCCAATATCAATGATCATATTTCCAACAGGTTCTTCCACATCAATCCCAATACCAATAGCAGCAGCCATTGGTTCATGTATTAGTTTTACTTCTTTACAACCTGCTTTTTCTGCCGAGTCTTTAACAGCACGTTTTTCAACCTCGGTAATTCCGGAGGGTATTCCAATCACCATGCGTAAGTGAGGAGAAAATAAAGTTCTTTTTCTTTTTACCATACCTATCAGACCTCTGAGCATGAGTTCTGCTGCAAAAAAGTCTGCAATTACACCATCACGCAGTGGGCGAATAGTTTTTATATCATCATGCGTTTTGCCATGCATTTGCATTGCCTGACGGCCAATAGCAAGTACTTTTTTTGTGATATTGTCGATGGCGATGATGGAAGGTTCTTCCACTGTAATCTCATCGTTATAAATAATGATTGTATTTGCCGTTCCCAAATCAATGGCAAGGTCTTGTACAAATAGTGATTTAAATCCCATAAAGTCAATTAATGTTTAAAATGTCGGTGTCCGGTAAAAACCATGGGAACACTTTTTTGATTACAAAAATCAATAGAATCCTGATCCCGTACTGAGCCTCCAGGCTGAATAATTGCTGAAATACCTTCTTTTATTGCTATTTCAACTGAATCGCTAAAAGGAAAGTATGCGTCTGATGCCAAAACAGCTCCATTCAAATCAAATCCGTACTGTTTGGCCTTTGCTATAGCCTGTTTTAATGCATCAACACGGCTGGTTTGACCATTACCGGCTCCGATTAGCTGTTTGTTTTTAACAATTGCAATAGCATTCGATTTCAGATGTTTAACGGCTTTGATACCAAAAATCAAATCCACTGACTGTTCAATAGTTGGTTGTTTTTCAGTGACAAAATTAAAATCACTTGAGTTTTCAACTTTTGTATCACGATCCTGAACCAGTAGCCCAAACAGGTTAGTTCTGATTTCTTCCACGGGAAGATTTGAATTATTTAACTGAAGAATAATTCTGTTTTTTTTGCTTTTTAAAATCTCGAGAGCGTCTGCATGGTAACCGGGAGAAAGTATTACTTCAAAAAATATTTTATCAATTTCGACAGCTACACCCTTATCAATAAGCTCATTTGTAACTAAAATACCACCAAAAGCAGAAACGGGGTCACAAGCCAAGGCATCCTGCCATGCTTTTAAAATGGTGCTGCGTGTGGCAATACCACATGGATTAAGATGTTTTATTATAGCAAAGGTATTTTTTTCAAAATCGTTAATCAGCCTGCAGGCAGCATCTATATCGAGCAAATTGTTGTATGAAATCTGTTTGCCATGGTGTTGGTAAAAAGCTTCTTCAAGGTCGCCATAAAACATGGCACTTTGGTGAGGATTTTCACCATAACGCAGCCTGATTGGCAATCCATAACTGCTTTTAAGGGTATCGTTGGTGCCGGCAGAAAAATAATTAAAAATATCCCTGTCGTAAGTTGAGCTGACATGAAAAGCCTGTGAGGCCAGTAGTTTCCTTTCCTGTATTTCGCTGAAACCATTTTTTTTCACAAGTATATCCAGCAAAAAGGCATATTGATTTTTTGATGGTACTATCAGTACATCCTCATAGTTTTTTGCTGCAGCACGTATCAGTGAAATGCCTCCGATATCAATTTTCTCGATAATATCTTCATGCGATTTACCCTGAGAAACAGTTTCAGAAAATGGGTACAAATCAACAATCACCAGGTCAATATCTTGTATTTTGTATCTGGCTTTATCAGCATCATCTTCAGGATTGTTGCGTCTGTTCAGGATGCCACCAAAAATACTTGGATGTAGTGTTTTTACTCTACCATCAAAAATAGCTGGATAGCTGGTAAGATCTTCTACAGGTGATGCTTCAAATCCCATCTTGGTGATGTAACTGTAAGTTCCACCAGTAGATATTATTTTTATGTTCAAACGCTTTAATTCTTCAAGGATTGGCAGTAATCCTTCTTTATTAAAGACACTGATTAAAGCTGTTTTAATTTGTTTCACTTTTAAAAACTAGTTTTTTTGTACTGCAAAAGTAAAAATTTTAATAATCTTAACTAAAATAATTAATTTGATGTTTTAGCAAGAAGACTACTTGAACAAACCAGAGTTTTTGCTCTGTAAAAAATGTTTGAAAAAAACAGAAGAATATGTGAAACTTTTTTTGTAATATTTGTACTAAACAATATTAAATACTTACTGCTTTGCAGAAATTTTCAAAGATAATTGTTATTGCAGCAGATTTATTGCTAATCATGTTGATAGCAGTAAGTTTTAATTATGCACAGGAAATTATTTTAAATAAAAAGCAAGTAAATAAATACCAATTTGGCTTTATCGAAAACAAAGGTCAGATTCACGATCAGAATTATCTTCCCAACACTGATGTAAAATACCTGCTTACAATGAATAATGGAATGAATATTCAGTTGAAGTCAAATAGTTTCAGTTATGATACCTATATGCTGGAAAGAAAGGCGAAGACAAAGGAAAGAGAATTATCGGATCGATTCATTAAAACTTTTGATAGTATTGAACATTGGGATTTTACTTGTCATTTTCACAGGGTAGATGTTGAATTGATAAATGCGAATCCTGAACCTGAGATTCTGGCAGAATATCCTTCTGAAGATTTCTTAAACTATTATAATGCTGTTACTGATGAAAAAGGTGCCACATTTGTACGCTATTATAAAAAAGTGACATATAAAAACATTTATCCTGGTATTGATCTTGAGTTTGTTACTAATACTGACGCTGATAAAGCTTTTAAGTATAACTTTATTGTAAAACCAGGTGCAGATGCTTCTCAAATCCGATTGAAGTATAAGGGGGCCAATAAAACCTTTCTTTTAGATGAAAAACTAAATATAAACGTTGAACACGGTACATTTTACGAAAATATTCCTGTTAGCCACCTGCAGGAGAGCAATGAAATAATTGATGTCAGATATAGGGTGACTGGTGAAGATGAATATAGTTTTATAATATCAAAATATGACAGGCGAAAAGTTCTTGTAATTGATCCTTTGCCAATACTTGACTGGGCAACTTATATGGGTGGTTTAGGTTATGATGCTGCTTATGATATTGCAACGGATTCAAATTGTAATATTTTTATGACAGGTTATACGACATCGTGGACAGATATTGCTACAGCATTTTCATATCATAGTTCTTTAAATTACGAAGAAGATGCTTTTATTGAAATGTTTAGCCCTAAAGGCAATTTACTTTGGGGAACTTATTTTGGTGGTAATAAAGATGAAATTGGGTATAGTATTTTCATAGATAATAGAGGCTTTATTTACATTACAGGATTTACCAATTCAACAAACGGTATTGCATCAGCTTCAGCATATCAGACAAATTTATTTAGTGGAACTGATGTTTTCATAGGTAAGTTTAATTCTTCAGGTCAGCGTGTATGGAGTACATATTATGGTGGAGAAAGTGGGGACTATGCATTTGATATAGCAGTAGGTAATCATAATGATGTTATCATTGTTGGGAGAACAGTGTCAACTACCAATTTTGCTACACCCGGGGCATTCAAAACATCAACAGGATCAACGGGAGATGCTTTTATTTTAAAATTTGATACATCTGGCAAACGGCAATGGGCTACATATTATGGTGGAACTGACTATGACTATGCTAATTCGGTAATCGTTGATGATAATGGAAATATTTATCTAACTGGAGAGACTAACTCAATAAATTTAGCAACCGCTGGTACTCATCAATACTATAAAGATGACTCTTATGATGCTTATATTGCAAAATTTAATACAAATGGTCAGAGAATTTGGGCTACATATTATGGTGGTAATGACTTTGATAAGGGTGAAAGCATTGTTTTAGATAAAAATAAAAATATATATATTACGGGGGTTACTTTATCAAGTAATAAAATTGCCACAAGTACAGCTTTTCAGAAAATTAGAGGAGATAGTAATGATGCCTTTTTAGCAAAATTTGACTCTAATGGTAAAATTATTTGGGGAACATATTATGGCGGTAATTGCGGTGATTATGGAGAAGATATTTCTCTTGACAGATATAATTCAATTTATATAACTGGATGGACAAAATCACCATCATCAATTTCAACAAATAGTGTTTTTCAACAAAATAACAATGGCAATATAGATGCTTTCATTGCTAAAATAAATAATAATGGAGATTTAATTTGGGGATCATATTTTGGGGGCATCAAACAAGATCAGGCAAAAGGGATTGCAGTTGACAAAAATAATAATATAGTTTTTTGTGGTTATACCAAATCACCAGATTCAATTTCAACTTCAAATGCTTTTAAAAAAGTTTTTGGTGGAAGTATTGATATTTTTGTGACAAAATTATTTGAATGTCCAAAGTATGACAGCATAAAAATAAAGACTTGCAACTCATTTATGTTTAATGGTAATATAATCAATTCCTCTGGTTTATATTATGATACTTTTAAAGCAATAAATGGATGTGATAGTATAATCGTGTTAGACATTCAATTTTTTCCTAAACAAAAGAGCAGCTTTTTAACCGGTTATCCTGAGCAATGCTATAATGACCAAAACTTTACAATTATTGATCAATCAAAAATTGTTGGAGATTCAATTATTAAATGGTACTGGCAAATTGATACGGCAAGTGTAGCCAAAATTGATTCATTACAAGGCCGATTTCCAGTTTTAGATACCATACCCATCGGTGTATGGAATATACAATTGGTTACTGTTACCAGTAATCTTTGCTATGACACAATTGTTAAAACTATTACTGTTCACCCATCACCCAAGGCAGATTTTACTATTTCGGACACTGCACAATGTAAAAACGGTAATTTATATACTTTCACCGACCAATCAACAATTAGTTGCGGAAATTTAACCTATTACTGGCAGTTTGGCGATGACTCCACCCGCTTTACAACGCAGAAAATCGTCAGCCATCATTATGAAAAAGAAGGTGATATTGTGGTTCTACTGGCAGCTGTTAGCGATAAGTATTGTATGGATATAAAAGCACAAATGATACATGTTTATCCTGCACCTGTTATCGCATTTAAAGTTATCAACGATACAGTTCAATGCCTAAATGGTAATTATTTTGCCTTTGAGAATAAAACGGATATTTCAAAAGGGATTATTTATTATACATGGTTTTGGGGCGACAATACCACTTGCCCTGATCCTTTGCCTACACATACTTATGCTTATGATTCAATGTTTACAATAGAATTGAAAGCAGTTTCTGACAAGGGATGCAGAGATTCTGCATTTTTAAAAGTTATTGTATATCCTGATCCAAAAACTGATTTTAGCTGGACAACACCGTGTGCTGAAATGGAAGTAAAATTTACAGATAAAAGTACTATTAAAAGTGGTTTTACAATAGATGATTACTACTGGTATTTTGGAGAAGGTACTTATACGACCAATGATAAAAATCCTGTTTATATTTATCAGAATGCTGGAATTTATTTGGTAAAGCACAGGGCAATATCAAATAAAGGTTGTATCAATGAAAAAATAAAAGCATTGATAATTCCTTTTAAAATCAATCAAAATGAATTAATGCGTGCTACTGTGGAGGATGAAAAAGTAAGAATCGACTGGCAACCACCAGATACTGGTTATATTCAAAGTTATCAGATTGAAAAATCAACAGATGGCATTAATTTTAACAGGCTCATCATGTTAGATGCTTCACAACACACGTTTTTAGACACAAAAGTTGATGTAAACAAGAACAGTTATATTTATAGAATGACAGCAACAGATAGTTGCAAAATTACAAGCAATTACAGCAATATTGGTAAGACAATTTTATTGGAAGCTGATACCAGTGAACAATTTACAGTATTAAAATGGACACCTTATGAATATTGGAAAAGTGGAATAAAATATTATGAGTTGCAGGTTGCGGGTTCACAAACCAATGATAAATCAGCATTATCTTTTCAAAATGTATCTGATGTTTTACCCTCTGTTTTAAAAGTTACTGATAGTTTTAATCAGTTGAATTCAGAATATTATTTTTACAGGGTGATAGCTTATAGAGAATCTGACAATTTACCTTCTGTATCAAATATTGTTTGCACCCCAACACCTTTTCGATTGTTTGTACCCAACGCATTTAGCCCAAACGGTGATGGATTAAATGATTATTTTCTTCCATCGGGTGTGTATATCATTGATTATCATTTGCAAATTTATAATAAGTGGGGAGAAAAATTATTTGAATCAGATGACATCAATCAGGGCTGGGATGGTAAGTATAATGGCCGAGATTGCATGCCTGACAATTATGTTTACTCCATTTATTCAAAAGGCACCAATGGAAAGGGAAAGTTAGTTACAGGCACAGTGATGTTGATGAAATAAGAAGTTTGGTCGTTACAAAAATAATTTTGCTGACATAAATAATATAAGAAAATCATTATATTTACAGGTCATTTGAAATGATTTAAACTTGCAGAATTGGCCTAAAATAAGTGTTTGGTTCAAAGCCTGTTTGGTATTATTTTTCTTTCTTTCAGGTTTTTCTAATGTCTTTTCCCAAAATCAGACTAATAATTGGTATTTTGGCAATTTGGCTGGAGTAACATTTGCAAGTGGATCGCCTGTTGCAATGACCAATAGCAGTATGGTTGCCTGGGGTGGTTGCGCTGCTATGTCAGATTCTGCCGGTAATTTAATTTGCTATACCAATGGCTCTACAGTATATAATAAGAATCATGCTGTTATGGCGAACGGAGCCAACCTGATGGGAGATTATTATTATGGTAATTATGGTCCTTCCGTGGTTATTGTTCCAAGACCTGGAACATCAACTACCTATTATATTTTTTCAATCAATAGAAACAACACGGCAACAGGTTATCCTGATGCTCTGAGGTACTCTACAGTTATTACAACTTTAAATGGTGGTGATGGTGGTGTTACCAATCGCAATTATATCTTATCTCAAAAAACATTTGATGCTAAAATTACTGCCACAAAACATGCCAATGGCATTGATTATTGGGTGATAGTACACGAATTCAATACAAATAAATTTTACGCATTTCTTGTCACCAATGCTGGTGTAAGTACCACGCCTGTCATTTCGAGTACAGGACGCACAGTTGTTTTTCCTTATACATATTACTGGTGGAGTGGGTCACTAAAAGCATCACCTGACGGTAAAAAAATAGCTTCTTCCTATCAGCATTATTATTCAATAACCACCGATTCAGTACATTGCGAGGTATTTGACTTTAATAATACAACAGGTAGTATTTCAAATCCTGTAGAACTTACTATCAGCAAATGGGGATATTACTATTATTGGGGAGCCAATGGAATTGAGTTTTCTCCTGATGGGAGTAAAATTTACCTGAGCGACCATTCCAATTATTGGCCTTCCAGCGTATTTGAATTATATCAGTTCGATTTAAAAGCTGGTAACCAGAACAATATACAAAATTCAAGAACCAAGGTGGGTAGTGTAAGCGGTGGATGGTATTGGTGGTATTCAGGTGGGATGCAACTTGCTAAAGATGGAAAAATTTATGTCACCAGGTATAATTCACCCTATTTAGGAGTTGTTAATGCCCCTAATCAAAAAGGAATCGGCTGTTGTTATCAGGATTCAGCAGTTTGGCTGACTGGCTCCCGTTATTCTTTTAATGGTCTCCCACAATTTGTAACATCATGGTTTTTTCAACATCCTTTTGATTTTGAAAATGTTTGTTTTGGTAAAAAAGCATACTTTACAATAGCAAATAAATCGTGTCTTGACTCAGTATTCTGGGATTTTGGTGATTCCCAGAGTGGTACATCAAATTTCTCAAAAAGTATCAGTGCTGAGCATTTGTATTCAAAAAGTGGAAAGTTTACAGTCAGTCTTACCACTTACAGAATGGGAACAGAAAACATTGCCACCCGGGAAATCGAAGTTTTTCCTATGCCAGACAAAAAACTTTGGGTAAATGATACTTTCCAGTGCTTAGCAGGAAACTATTTTAAATTTATTGATAGTTCAACCATTAACAACGATACCATTGTGAACTGGCATTGGAAACTGGGAGACATTTTTAATTTTTCTGGTAAAAAACAGGATACATCGGCATCATTTTCGGTTTGTGACACTTTTACTTTAAAACTCTACCTTACCACCAAAAATGGATGTATAGATTCTATTACAAAAAACATCTGGATAAATCCTGAACCTACTGCTGCGTATTATGTCAACAAAACAACCCAATGTTTTAACGGACATAACTTTATTTTTTCAAATGCATCTACTATTGAATATGGTACTATGAGCTATCAGTGGCAATTTGGTGATAGTACTTCCTCTGCACAGATTAACCCGCAGCATCAATATCAAAATTTTGACACTTTTACTATTAAATTAATAACTGTTTCGAATGCAGGTTGTGATGATACAACAACAGGTCTGGTTTATTTACATCCTTCACCAAAGGCAAAATTTTCAATTATTGACTCTAATCAATGTTTAAATGGTAATTTAACCGTATTCAAAGACAGTTCTACGATAAATAATGATATACTTTCATATGATTGGAACTTTGGTGATGGCAACAAACTGTATGTTAAGGATACTTCCCATACTTATCTATATGACGATACTTTTGATGTTCGTTTAAAGGTTACTTCTTCGCTGGGTTGCAGTGATTCCATGATAAAAAAAGTGATTATTAATCCAAATCCGAAGACCGTATTTACAGTGAACGACACTTCACAATGTTTGAAAGGTAATATCTTTATATTCACTAATAAAACGACTATTAATACAGGTTCAGTAAATTATCAATGGTATTTTGGCGACAATGCCACATCAAATAGCTTACATCCTCAGCATAGCTATGCGTCTGATGATACTTTTACAGTGAAATTAGTATCTGCTTCTGCTTTAGGTTGTTCCGATAGCATTTCTGCTAAAATGATTGTATTCCCTATGCCTTTTGCTTCATTTAATATAAATGACTCAGATCAATGTTATAATGAACACTATTTTAACCTGTCCAATTCTTCACTTATTTCTTCAGGAAGTTTGCAATATAACTGGAATCTTGGTGACGGAAACACATCATTAAGTCAGAATATTAACAATTACAGATATAATGACACTGGTAACTATCATATTCTTCTTGTTGCAAAGTCAAATAACAATTGCTTCGACTCAGTAACAAAAAGGGTGGTTGTATATCCTTCTCCCAAAGCTGATTTTTCAATAGATGACAGCACTCAGTGTTTAAAATGGAATAAGTTTAGCTTTCTGAATAACTCTTCAATTTCCAATGGAAGTTATAATAATTACTGGAAATTTGGTGATGGTAGTTCATCTTCCCAAATCTCTCCTGTACAAATTTATAATACTGAAGATACATTTAATGTTGAACTTTTGCTGATTTCAAATTATTCCTGCCGTGATTCTTTAACTAAAAAGCTGGTTGTGCATCCCAGTCCGGTCATTAATATTGGCATTAACGATACTTCGCAATGTTTTCAGGGAAACAACTTTATCTTTTACAATAATACAAGCGTTTCATCAGGCAGCATAGCTTACAGGTGGTTTTTTGGTGATGGTGATTCTTCACAACAGACGGTACCTTCACACAGCTACAGTAAAGCCGATACTTTTGATGTGTTGATGATTTCAAAAACTAACCTTGGTTGCAGCGACTCCATTAGTCTTAAAACCATTGTTCATGTTCACCCTATGCCAAATGCTGATTTTAGCATCAATGATAGTACGCAGTGCTTTAACACCAACTCTTTTGTTTTTACAAATAATTCTTCAATAAGTTCAGGTTCAATGACTTATTTATGGTATTTTGATGATATGTCAGGTTCTAACCTTGCCAACCCTGTACATTCTTATCTTCAGTTCGATACCTTTGATGTAAAGTTATTAGTGATGAGTAATTGGGATTGCAGGGATAGTTCAATAAAAAAACTTGTTGTATTTCCAAAGCCAGATAATAACTTTATTATAGATGACAGTGCCCGGTGCTTTAGTGGTAATCAATTTATTTTTACCAATAAAAGTTCGATTGCCTCAGGCTCTATTGCGTCATTTAAATGGTTTACTGGAGACGGAAAATCATTTAATTCTGCTAACCTGACACATTCATATATTTTATCTGATACATTTGATGTAATGCTGACCTCTGTTTCAGCATTGGATTGCAGGGATACATTTACCAAAAAGGTGATTGTTCATCCGATGCCAAAGGCTGATTTTAATATGGATACTTCTTCACTTTGTTTGTTAAATAATAAATTTAATCTGACAGGAAAAAGTACAATTTCAAGTGGCAGCTTGTCAGATTACTATTGGAATATGGGCGATTCAACAAATTATATATTGAAAAATATTAGTCACACTTATCAAAAAGCAGGAAGTTATAATGTTAAATATTTGGTTGTTTCGTCATTAGGATGCAGTGATTCAATATATAAAACAATAGCTGTTTTTCCTATGCCGGTAAGTGATTTTAGCATCAATGACAGCGATCAGTGTTTTAATGAGCAAAACATTGTTTTAAACGACAAATCATCAATTATAGGTGATATTATTACCACCTGGTATTGGAAAATGGATACTTCTTTGAATGCAACTTATGATTCTGTTCAGGGTAAAAATCCAAAATTCAGCATGATAAAGCCAGGGACCTGGCCTTTACAATTAGTCACTAAATCATCAAAAAATTGCAGGGATACATTGACGGAAACTATCATTATTTTTCCTTCTCCTGATCCACTTTTTACTGTAAATGATACTCACCAATGCTTAACAGCTAATCAGTTTACAACAAATAACTTAAGTTCAATTCTAAGTGGAAACATGAGCTATTACTGGAGTTTTGGAGACAATAGCTTTAGCACGCAGCAAGCACCATCGCACTCCTATTCATCTGCATCGAATTATTTGATTAAACTGGTGACCGAATCAGACAAAAAATGCAAAGATTCAGTCGCTCTTACAGTATTTGTGCATCCAATGCCTTTTGCTGATTTCTCCTTTACACAAGCCTGTCTGGATACTAATATAAGCTTTAATGATTTATCTGATATCAAAGGCCCTGATATTATAACTCAGTGGCTATGGGATTTTGGCGGCTCAACCTCAAACCTCCAAAATCCTGTTTATAAGTATGTTTTTCCAGGTATTAAAAAAGTCAGACTTGATGTATCAACTAACTATAACTGTAAAGATGACACCAATATGTTTATGTTGATTAATCCTCATGTCAGCAGCCCATACCTCACAAATGCCACTGTTGAGGATAATAAAGACATCATGATAAAATGGGAAGCACCTTTAGAAGGAAAACCAATTAAATATTACCTTGAAAGTTCTCTGGATGGAATAAATTTTTATCCAAAACAGGAATTGCCAGCTACTGAATATTCATTTCTTGATCGCAATAAAGAAGTATCATTAAAAAAATATACATACAAAGTAAAGGCTGAGGATAGCTGTCATTATATAGGAAACTTCAGCAATCCCGGGAGAAATATTTTACTTCAGGTCAATGACACAGACATATTTCCTGTCATTCGATGGAGTCCTTATGAAAGCTGGCCTGAAGGTGTTTTGGAATATCATCTGGAAATATATGATGACAAAACTCAACTTTTTGAACCTGTTGAATCATTTACTGTTCCTGTTGATTTTGTAGATGAGAAAACCGAAAAAAACCAGGAATATTTATGTTACAGGATAGTAGCACAGCATTCAATACGAAATGACATCAGCAGTGTGTCGAATACCGACTGTATTCCTACCACATTATACGCTTTTGTTCCAAATGCATTCTCGCCAAACAACGATGGTTTGAATGATACATTTATTGTGGTAGGTAAAAACATTATGGATTTTAACCTTGTTATTTTTGATAGCTGGGGAAAAGAACTTTACAGAACAACCGATCCTAAACATGGCTGGGATGGTCAGTATTCAGGGAACTTGTGTCCAATGGGGGTGTATTATTACCAGATAAGTATAAAAGGTAGTCAGGGACAAAGAAAATATGTATCAGGCACACTTCATCTTATCAGATAGTGTATTATAACCTGAACCTTCTTGTTATCAGACTCATCAATTGATCAACCAATTCACTTTTGCTTTCCCAGGCAGGGTACTTATCTTTTTCTTCCTGAATGTAAAGCTTGGCTTCAGAATAGTTTTGACACTTTGTAAGAAAACTGATCAAACGGTTGTATTCTTTCTGGTCACCATTGTATAATTCTTTGATGAACGACAGTTTTAAATTCAGCGAAATTGCTTTTGGAATATCCGTTATTGGGCCTTTGGCAACACTGTCAGCAAACGGTACAGCGTCTTTTGCACTTGCCATCTTTTCGTTTATTGAAGGTTTATTTCGGGTAAATTTTTCATATACAGATTTTTTACTCAACTGTTCCTGTGCTGCCTGATACAATTCCTCACTGAACGAAGTTTTTACTTCTCTCTCCTCTTCTGTTATTTCCTGTACAGGTGTTTCCTCAATTAATATCTCTGTTTTTCTGACAAGTTCAGCTTTTTCTTTTTCGATGTATTCTGCTAAGGTAGGTTCTTTTATATTTTCATCTTCAGAGGTTGATTTAGCAACTTCTTCAGCAATGGCTAAAGGTTTTTCTTCAGTGCTAACTACTGCTTCCTCAACACTCACTTCAGTTATTTCTGGCTGAATATCTGTTTTTTGTGTTTCTTGAATAAATGCTGATTCAACAGCTTTTTCTTCTTTTGTTAAATCAATAGCAGGTTTTTCAAAAATTTTTGTATCCTGAAGTAATAAAATGTGTTCGTAAAGATCAATGGTTTTCTTTTTCAATAATTCAATATCCATTATATTTGATGATTGAATTTCTATTCTTCTGCAGATAGCTTCAATTTCACTGTTTAATTGTTTAATTTGGTCTAATGTGCTCATTTTTTAATAAATTTTAGCAAAAATACATATTGGGTGATTTTTATAAATTTTAATTTATCGCAAAGATGTTGAAAACTACTATTCAGGTGGTTTTATATTTCAATGAAAGTGTATTTTTACAGTGCGAAAAAAATGATGTATGTTTATTGAACCTTTATTTTCACACCGACCAAATTATGGTTGGATTGAGGTCATTTCTGGTCCTATGTTTTCAGGTAAAACTGAAGAATTGATTAGAAGGCTAAAAAGAGCAACAATAGCAAATCGAAAAGTGGCAATTTTTAAACCTCATATAGATACCCGCTACAGCAGCGATGAAGTAGTATCGCACGATTTATCAAAAATACCTTCTGTAGTTGTAAAACGTGCTATTGAAATTGTTGAACATTACGACAATGCTGATGTGATTGGTATTGATGAGGCTCAATTTTTTAACGAAGCTGTTGTTGATATTGTTCAATATCTGGCATACAAAGGAAAAAGAGTGATAATAGCAGGGCTTGATATGGATTCTGACGGAAAACCTTTTGGTCCGATGCCAAAATTGTTGGCAACCTCAGAATTTATTACTAAGTTGCATTCAATATGTATGGATTGTGGCAGCCTTGCAACACATTCTTTCAGAATTACTGAAGAAACAGGTCAAATTTTAATAGGCGAAAAAAATAAATATAAACCTTTGTGTCGGCACTGCTATTATAACAGCTATCATCAACAAAAAGATATGAAAACTGATGAATAATGTGCAGTACAGTCTTTAAATAAAGTAACAATTTTTGCATGATAAAATTTTCCAATAATTGAAAATATGAATATACTTGAAGTAAGAGGTGTTTATAAATCGTATGAAAATAACAGGGTTTTAAATAACATTTTCCTGTCAGTACCACAACAGGCAATATATGGACTTTTAGGGCCAAATGGTGCAGGAAAGACAACGCTTATCAGAATTATCAATAAAATTATAATGTGCGATGAAGGGGAAGTGCTGTTTAAAGGGCAACCCATGACAAGGAATGATTTACACAAATTGGGTTATTTACCTGAAGAACGTGGACTTTATAATAAAATGAAAGTTGGTGAGCACCTTCTTTATCTTGCTCAACTCAAAGGAATGAAAAGTCATGTTGCACGTCAGGTTGTAAAAAAGCATTTGAAAGAATTTGAGTGTATTGATTGGTATAATAAAAAGATAGAGCAGCTTTCGAAAGGTATGCAGCAAAAAATACAGTTTATCATTGCCATTATGCATGCTCCTGAATTTATTATTTTGGATGAACCTTTCTCAGGTTTTGACCCTGTTAATACTGAAATGATTAAAAATAAAATACTTGATCTTAAGAAAAATGGTGTAACCTTTATGTTATCTACTCACAGAATGGAATCAGTTGAAGAATTGTGTAACTATGTTACATTAATTAACAAATCAAAAAAAATGATTGATGGTGAAAAGAATAAGATAAAAGAGCAATTCAGTAAAAACATATATGAAGTGAAAGGACATTGCACAAGAACATTACCTGAAACAGTAAATGGATTGTATTCACTTATTGAAAATGAAGTTGAAGAAGATACTGATTTAAAACGTCTTGTATTTAAACTTGATCATGGAAAAAAAACCAATGAATTGCTTCAATTTCTTGTTAATGAAATGGAGGTCGTGTCGATGCGGGAAATAGTACCTGATATGAATGATATTTTTATTTCACTAGTAAATAATGTTGATAATGAATAAGATAGGATATATTATAGGACGAGAATACATGGTCAGGGTTCGCAAAAGAACTTTCTGGATTCTTACCTTTCTGATTCCGGTTTTATATGGTCTGATGATAGGATTTTCAGTTTTAATGACAAAAAACCCAGGTATCAAATTGCAGGAAGTTAATGTAATAGATTACAGTGAGTTATTTAAAGATAAATTATCTGATAATGACGATATAAATTATGTTTTCATGGAAAAAGGTACTGAACAGGGATTGATAAAAATGTTGGAGACAGCTGAGAATCAGCATGTTCTTGTTTTTCCTGTTCTTGATGTAAACAAACCTGAAGGTATAAAATTATATTCAACAAAGCAAGCAGCAACTGTAACAAGTGATAAAATTAAAGCAGACATTAAAAACATTATTAAAGATGAAAGAATTAAAGCATTAGGACTGACACAGGAGGTGATTGCACAGCTTGAACCTGACATTAAGCTTGATATTAAAAAAATTTCTGAAGAAGGGATTGAAGATGACAATACCTTGCTTTCAGGTATTGTGGCAGGTATTGCAGGTTTTTTAAACTATATCTTTGTATTTATTTATGGAAGTCTCGTATTGAGAGGTGTACATGAAGAAAAACAAAGCAGGATTGTTGAGATAATAATCAGCACTGTCAGACCTTTTGAATTGATGCTGGGAAAGATTATAGGTGTTGCCCTGGTAGGTCTGACTCAATTTATTATGTGGATAGGAATTATTGCAATAATATCCACGGCTGGTATTGCCGATCTTTCAATGATTGCTGGTAACAATACAGGATCTTCTGAATTGTCATCAATCCTCTCTGGACTATCTAACATTAATTTTCCACTTATTATTGCTACTTTTATCTTTTATTTTATTGGCGGATATTTTTTGTACAGTTCATTGTTTGCAGCAGTAGCTGCATCAGTAGATAATCAAACAGATATGCAGCAATTTATAGTACCCTTGTCTATTCCACTCATTATTGCCATTATTTCAATACAGGGAATACTTCAGGCACCGAATAGCGACCTTGCTGTTTGGATGTCAATGATACCTTTTACATCTCCTGTTATCATGGTAGCTAGGGTATCTTTTGGAATTCCTTACAGTCAATTAATTATTTCAATGATTCTGATGGCTGCAACTTTTATTTTTGCAACCTGGATTGCCGGAAAAATTTACAGAGTAGGGATATTAATGACAGGGGTTAAAGTTACTTACAAACAACTTTGGAAGTGGATATTTTATAAATAATAAAAACTTTTTTAGTTATTTTTTCCTACCTTTCATTTACAAAAAATTGCTTTATTTTTATTTAATATTGTGTTTTTGTTAAATTTCTGACTGTTTTATTTCAATTGTATCTGAGAAAAAAATATGTTTACCAAAAAGAAAACTAAATACAGAAATAAAATTCTGTTATTTATCCTTATGTTATTTATGGTATTGTCATCTTTGACAGGCCACACTAATACATGGACTGTTACTTCAAAGGTGGATGGAGGTGCGGGGAGTCTGCGTCAGACAATCATTAATGCATCTGCAAATGATACTATTCTTTTTTCAAATACATTGAATAACGACAGTATTGTCTTAATTTATGGAGAACTGGTCATAAATAAGGATATTGTCATAATTGGACCATCAAGTAAATTGCTCACTTTGAGCGGCAATAAATCCAGCAGAATATTCTTTATATTAAGTGGTAAAAAGTTAATACTACAAAGTTTAAGTTTGCGTGGAGGTTATACATTAAATATTCATGGTGGTGCCATTCAAAATAATGGTACATTGATTATTAAGCAATGCTATTTCTATGAAAATCATTGTAAAAATTCAGGAGGAGCCATCTTTAACGCTGGTAAATTGGAAATAGAAGAGAGTACATTTGCATTTAACAGAGCAGATAGCAATGGAGGGGCCATAGCTACTGAATATGGTACAGCAACGATCACCAGTTCAACTTTTTCAAATAATAAAGCAGGTGTTCATGCAGGGGCTTATTTTCAAAGATCTGTTGATGATTTTGTGCCAAAAACCACATTTTCTTGCTGTACGATTACTGAAAACTCAGCAGTTCAGAAAGGTGGTGGTGTTTGTAATATTTTTTATAATTACCTGGATACAACAATTATAACTTTTGATAATACCATTATTGCTAAAAATACTTCCTCCATAAACTGGGGACATGATATTGCAAGGGGATTATCATCCCGATGTTATATAAATTCGGATGGAAATAATCTTGTCGGTAACAGTGACAGCAGTGGATTTCAAGGATTTACTGGAGATGTCATAGGTAATTCTAAAAGTCCGATTGACCCACGTCTGTCAGCTTTGGCCGATAATGGTGGTCAAACAAAGACTCATGCACTTGGATGTGGCAGTCCTGCTCTTGATTTTGGGAATCCCTTTTTAACATTAACAACAGATCAAAGAGGTTACAACAGAAAATACAATGGTGTTGCCGATATAGGTGCTTATGAAGCACAAACAGATATGTATATCCCATTGGTAGATCTGGGAAAAAACATTGACACATGTATCGGCATTAATTTGGTGTTGACAGCAGGAAGACCTACTGACTCGGTTAATTGGATAAAACCAAATAAAACAGCTTATCTTATTGATAATCATACATTAAATTTTAAAACTTCGTTTATAGATTCCATCATTGCTGAGGTAATAAGTCCGGCAGGTTGTGCAGGGTACGACACAATTAGAGTGAAGTTAAAGGATACCAAAAATCCAATTTTTAGCAACTGCCCTTCCGATATTAAGGTTTATAGTCCATGGAACTCATGTAATAAAACAGTAAGCTGGACGCCACCTGTTGCAACAGATGAATGCGGTCTTGATACTGTTTTTAGCAATTATGAGCCAGGTGATACCTTTATGGCAGGCTCTGCTACTGTTATTTATACTGCTGTTGATTATGCAGGTAATAAGGCGGTTTGTTCATTCAAAATTAGTGTGACTGATACATTAAAACCAACTATCAGTAAATTATCTAATATTAATGGTATTGCTGAATCTGGAAAATGTGGTTCTATTGTTACTTATTTGCCACCTGTTGGTAGTGACAATTGTGCTGGAGCAGTAACCAAGCAAATTAAGGGGCTTGGTACCGGAGCTTTTTTCCCTGTAGGTAAAACTGAAGAGATATATATTGTTACCGATGCATCGGGAAACACCGACACTTCAAGGTTTTTTATCAATATCATTGATATAGAGGACCCTATATTGACACCTCCGGCAAACATCAATAAAAACACTGACTCTGGTAAATGCTCTGCTTTAATATTTTTTAATTTTCCTGTGGCAACTGATAATTGTCCTGATCCAAAATTAACTGTCATTTCAGGTTTTAAATCAGGTACTGACTATCCAAAAGGTAAGACCGATGTGCTATTTCGCCTTTCAGACTCATCTGGTAACAGCGATACCGCTGCATTTTGGGTGGACGTCTCCGACAGTGAATTGCCTGTTGTTCAATGTCCGTCAAATATTGAAAGTTGTGATACTATTGTCAATTATAGTTTGCCGGTTTTTAATGACAATTGTCCGGGAGCAACATTAAATCTGCTATCAGGTTTAGGAAGCAATAAAGATTTCCCCTATGGAGAATCTGTCGAAACATATCAGGTAATTGATGCTTCAGGAAACAAAAATTCCTGTTCTTTTAAAGTTAATGTACACCCTGCCCCGAATTTGGATATTGGAGCAGATACTTTTATTTACCAGGGAGAACAAATTCAGCTAAAACCAAAAGTAAATGATATAGTTGATTATGTATGGACACCAAATACTTTTATTGATGATCCTATCTCACCCACTCCATTTGTTTTCCCGGAATCAAAAACAGTTTATCACCTGTTGGTAACAAATAAATACAATTGTTCAGCGAATGATTCAATCATAGTTGATGTTAAATTTGAAATATTTGTCCCTACCTTGTTTACACCAGGAAATGCAGATGGAAAAGGAACAAATGATACCTGGGAGATTAAAGGATTAAAAAATAAACCTGATTGGGAGGTTCGTGTTTTTGACCTTTGGGGTCATGAAGTATATTATTCAAAAGGATATGATGAAGCATGGAATGGTGAATATAGAGGTAAACCATTGCCTCCCGGAACTTATCTTTTTATTATCGACAATCTGATTGATAATGTTGAGGCCATTAAAGGTGAATTAACAATAATACGTTAAATAAAGAACCTATGAGAGAAAAAATATATATCCTGATATTTGGACTATTTATAAGCTACACAGCAAAGTGTCAGCAAATGCTTCAATTCGATCATAACCTGATAAATATGTATTCAATAAATCCTGCTTATGCAGGACAGGACAACAATATTCATATTGGTATTTGCTATAAAAAACAGTGGATTGGTATTAATGGTCAGTTTCAATCATTTTATTTTGATGCTTACACAAAACTGGGAGAAAGACCTCCAAAAATATATAATAAGTATTCTTTACGTATCAGTCAGCCATCAAAATATTCAGCAGCCGGAAAGTTGTCTGAAAAAAAAGTAAGACATGGGGCAGGGATTTTAATTTCTAATGATCATTTAGGCCCATCATCGCGTTTTAATGCTGGTTTTTCCTATGCTGCTCATTATAGATTCAATGATAAGATTAAAATTGCAGCTGCATTTTCACTGGGAATTGTTAGCTTCAGTTTTAATGATGAAGGTATTGTCCTGGCAAATCCAATGGATGAAACATATACTAATTATTTATCTCAAAACGGACAAGCATCTTTTCTTAATGTCAATACTGGCTTATTATGTTATTCTGCAAAATGGGAACTGGCCTATTCTGCACATCAGGTGTTGGGGAATCAAATTTGGTTCAGAAATAATGATGATTTGTCAAAAATAAAAGTACATCATTATGTGAGTGGAAGCTATCTGATAAATGTAAAGGAAGACCTGATAAGTATTAAACCGGGATTTTTACTGAAATATGTTACTGGCCTTGAGCCAAATATTGAGGCAAACGCATTGATATTGTTCAAAAAAAATTATTGGCTTGGCACAGGATATCGTTTAAGCAACGGAATGTTTACCTGTTTTGGACTGAATTATAAAAATATGCGTATTGGTTATTCTTTTAATTTGAATACTAATGCCTTGATAAATTATTCATCAGGAAGTCATGAGGTTTTTATAGGTTTCATCCTTTAAGTAAAAATACTAAAAATGAAAAAAATAGCAATAATATTGTTTGTTTCTATTAGTACAGTTGGTATAGCTCAAATTTCTTTACCCCGCTTTGCTGAACCTGTACGTTTAGATATGAAAATCAATACTGAAGCAGAAGAAAGCATGCCATTACTTTCTTCAGATAAGGGAACCTTGTTTTTTGTCAGATCATTTTACAGAGACAATACAGGTGGAAAGATGGCTGGTCAGGATATATGGACTTCAACAGGTAAAGCTTCAAATTGGACTGAAGCAGTAAATTCAATTAATGGATTAAATAATGATAATAACAATGCCATCGTTGGTATCAGTAGGGATGGTAAAAGATATTATTTGTTAAATCAATATATAGGAAAGAATAAAGCAGGAGCAGGGCTGTCGGTATTTGAACCCGGAAAAGATGAAGCACCGAGGCAAATAACCATTCCCGGCCTTGAACTACTAAGTGATTATTATGGTTTTTATATGCATCCTGATGAAAAAATATTACTTATTTCAGCAAAACTAAAATCTTCAGCAGGAGAAGAAGACCTGTATGTCTCATTATGGGATGAAAAAAATAACTGGAGTGAACCTATACATTTGGGAAGCACTATCAACACTACAAATTATGAGATATCTCCATTTTTATCGGATGACACCAAAACACTTTATTTTTCAACAGCAGGCAGAGGTGGTTATGGACTGGCAGATATATTTTTTTCTGTCAGACAGGATGATAGTTGGAAAAAATGGTCGCCACCACAAAACATGGGAAATAAAATAAATTCAAGAGGATTTGATGCATATTTTTCAATTTATGAGAATGACATTTACTATGCATCAAATAAATCATCAGAAATGTGTGATATTTACTATACAAGGGTAATGACAAGGGCAGAACTGGAATCGATGTTGCCACCAACAGAAAATATTTATTTTCTGTTGAACAGTTATATGATTGACGGAACAAACAAAGAAATTTTGGATGGGGTTGTCAAAACACTTGAAGCAAATCAGGAATTAAAAGTAGTTATATCGGGCTTTACCTGTAGCTTAGGTAATGAACTTAGAAATCAACGTTTATCAGAGATGCGGGCAGGTTCTGTCATGGATTATTTACTGGCCTATGGAATAACTGTTGAGCGTATTGAAATTTCAGGTTATGGCGAATCAAATGCAGATAAAGCTGATCAAAATGAGGAAACACAGAAGAAATTCAGAAAAGTGGAAATAAAGTTTGATTACTTAAATTAGTTTCATTCCCATTTTTCATTTTGTAAAATTCAAATTTATAGTACCTTTGCTGTCGGGTAAGCTCTGTGCGACCAGCTCCCTTTTGTAATCCCAGGGTCGGAAGGCAGCAAGGTTCAACTGGTTGAGCGGTGCGACACAGTAAGCTTACCTTTTTTTTATACCTTAACTTAAATACTTATGTTAATATTTGCCGATACTGCTAATTTGAATGCTATCAAAGAAATTAATTCACTGGGCATACTTGATGGCGTTACAACAAACCCAAGCCTGATGGCCAAAGAGGGTATAAAAGGTCATAAAAATATCATAAAACACTATGAAAATATCTGTAAAATTGTAGATGGTGATGTAAGTGCAGAAGTAATAGCACTGGATTATGATGGTATGATGAAAGAGGCAAGAGAACTGGTGAAAATTGCAGAAAATATTGTTGTGAAGATACCGATGATAAAAGATGGGTTAAAAGCAATAAAGTCGTTGACAGACGAAGATATTGCAACAAACTGTACATTGGTTTTTTCTGCAGGACAGGCCATATTGGCTGCAAAAGCCGGAGCTACTTATATTTCTCCGTTTATTGGACGACTTGATGATATATCAACAGATGGTATGCAGTTGATTGAACAAATGGTAAATATTTTTGATATTCAGGGATTCGACTCTATGGTGCTGGCAGCTTCAATCAGGCATCCTATGCATATTATTCGCTGTGCTGAAGCAGGGGCTGATGTGGTCACTTGTCCTCCCGATACAATATTAAAATTATTAGATCATCCACTGACAGATATCGGACTGGAGAAATTTTTGGCAGATTATAAAAAATCGCAGCAATAGTGAATTGCTATAGGCCGATAACACCTCGTATTTTATAGAATTTATAATAGCTGAAGGTGGGGTCTGATTCAAAGCCTTCACTTTTAATTATCTCAGTTTTGGTTCTTACTTTTACAAATTTTTTAGAGAATACCTTGTCACTTCTTTCATCCCAAATCAATTCTTCTGTATTTAGTGTATCCCCTTTTAAGTTAACGACCACAACACTATCACGCAATGTAATTACTTTTTCCCGTGTTTTACGCATACCGTAATTTGCTGAGCAAAAAGCATTAGGGTGCAAATGATTATCATAAAACACAATTTCAAGTCCATCAGGCAACACTGCATATTGCCCTTCTTGTGAAAATACTTCCATTTTGGGTGCAGTAAGTTTTGCTTTTACTTTTGCAGAGTCGCTTACTATAAATTCAATATCATAAGCTATTTCATTTGCAGAATTCTTTTCTTTTGTTAGTTGTTCTACTTCTTTCAGGCTGGATTTTTTACATCCTGAAAATGTTAAGAATACTAACAGGATGATGAAAATATTTCTTATCATTTTAATCTATAGAAGTATTTTATACCTGATAATCAATCATATTTTGGCTTAATAAACCAGATATCATTAAACCTGAAGCTGACAGATACATTTAAGTACATCTCCCTTATAACATCGTCATGTAAAGTGCCAATTTTTCCACCTTCAAATGCTACATCAATAAAAGAAGTATTTTTTGCGATAGGAAAACTTGCTCCCAGGCTAAATCCATATTTTCTAAGAGTTTCATAATTGATTGTTGATGCCGAAAAATCAACAGGAACATTCAGATAGCTGTTTTGATATTTCAAGCCAGTACGATAGGTAATTCTTTTTGCGTAAGAGATGTCTTCGAAATTAGGCGTATATTCAAATCCCAGTGAAAATTCTTGTAAATCAGTTAGTTGCTGGCTAATTCCAGGAAAAGTAAAGACACTCCATTTTTCAAATTTATAGTCTATACCAGTTTGCCACTTATGTGTTTTTGATAAAATAAGTCCAAAGCCATATTTCAGAGGAATATTGAAATCTCCACCTATTGTACTTGTTTTTAAAATAGTATCTTTAAATTTTAAACTTGATTCTTTATTTAAAAAAGTAGTAACAAGTTCATCATCATTGATATTAATGGTTGTTTGTGGTTCGTAAAATGCACCGATATTAAGCTGAAGTTTCTCAGATATTTTTGTATGATAGTTCATGCCAAAATTAAAACCTATATTGCCATAATAGCTATTCCTGTCAGAAATAAGACCAAAATATTCAGCACTTTCTAAAATTAACAGCGAATGATAAACATGGGTGTTTCCGAATAAATAAAATAAATTGGCACCGAAGCTGAAACCTTTAAATAAATTAATGGAAGTACCAATAAATGCTTTAGAAAATCCTCCTTTAAACTCAAATTTCTCAGTTCTGTCTATGGTATCGTTGCCTCCTGTCAGTGAATATGATGATGTGTAACCAATTCGACTCACAGGAAGCAGTCCAAATGCTGCACTCCATCCGATTTTTTTATGTATTGGAAAACCAAGACTAAAATAACCAAATGAAAAAAGATTTGAGTTAACAGAAATTGTATCCTGATGAAGGTTGAAAAATTTACCTCTGAAAGCAATATTAAAATTTGTGTATTCCAAAGCCGAGTAACTTGCAGGATTGATAATATTAATGGAATTGTTATTAAATTCTGCAACAGACAATCCACCTAATCCTGCATTACGTACAAAAAATTGTTCCTCAGGTATTCCAATACCATAAAATGAATAAGGGTGATTAGAGACCTGAGACTGACTATGAAATGATAAAAAACTGAAAAATATAACAGTTAAAAACCGAAATTTTCTATTTAGCATTTAGTAATAATATTTTATGTAAGCATTTAAACAGGAAAAATCTATCAACAATAATATATCTTTTAAAATTATCAGCCAAATACGTACAGTGTCCACCGGTTAATATTACCTTAACCTTACTGAATTCTCTGCCATAATTATTAATCATTGCTTTTACTTCAGCGATAACTGCAGTTTGTACGCCAGATAATATTGAACTTTTTGTGTCATTCCCAATCAATGACGAATAATCACTTTGGAATGTTACAAGTGGCAGGCTATCGGTATATTTATTCAGACTTTTAAAACGCATTTCAATACCAGGATGAATGGAACCACCAAGGTATTCTGAATTTTTAGACACAAAGTCAAATGTTATGCAGGTGCCTGCATCGATGATAAGTACATTTTTTCCGGGATATTTTAATTGTGCTCCGATAGCCATTGCAAGCCTGTCGTTACCTAATGTGTCAGGTGTTTTATAACAATTTATAAGCTTGCTTCTGAAATTTTTATCAAAAATTACTAACTTGCCTGATACTTCCTTTAATGCTGTAACGATTTCATTATTTTGTTTTACAACTGAGCAAATGATTGATTTTGAAAATTCGTTTTCGTAAAAATATTTAATTAAAGTATTTATTTGCCTGTGAGTTTTATAAAGCGTTTTATGGATAATTCCATCTTTAAAACAGGCAACTTTTATGTGAGAATTCCCAATATCAACAACAAGGTTCATTTTTTTTTTGAGCAAAAATACAAATAATTATCACGTATTTATTTTCAGAATCAATTATTGTGGATTTTCGTACTTTTGACTGTTTGATTATAGCTTTGAAATAAAATAAATAAGGCAAATTGACAACAGAAAAAAAGAAAATCAGGCGAAGAAGGGGGTCATTTTTCTCTCCCCTGACCAGTATCACTTTAGTGCTGTTTCTGATAGGTTTGTTTGGTTTATTGATGATTTATGCCGACCAGCTTAAAACTTACCTGAAAGAAAATCTTCAGGTCAATGTAATATTTACCGATGAAGCAAAAGAAGCTGATATTGTCCGTATGCAAAAAATGCTTGATTCTGAGTCTTATGTAAAAGCAACAGAATACATCAGTAAAGATGAAGCAAGGCAAATCATGCTTAAAGAATTAGGTGAAGATGCAGAAGTAGTGCTGGGTTTTAATCCATTTCCTGCCTCTCTTGACGTTTATTTTAATGCTTCTTTTGCAGTAGTTGATAGTATCGAAGCATTTAAAACACAGTTTGAACAATATCCATTTGTAAAAGAAATTGCCTATCAAAGAGTAATTTTAGAAAACATTGATAGAAATGTTCGGATTGGTGCATTGATTATTTTGTCATTTATGATATTGTTTTTGCTTATTGCCATTGTGCTGATTAATAATACCATACGTCTGACATTATATTCTCAGCGATTTATCATTAAAACACAGCAATTGGTAGGGGCAACACAATCGTTTATTACAAAACCTTATATTTTAAGAGCTGTAAAATTTGGAATTATTGGAAGCATCATTGCCATTATAATGCTTGCAGCTTTGATATATCTCTTGTCGCATCGTTTTGACATTAAATGGTTAGGCGACCTTAAAACAGACATAGCCATTTGCTTTTCATTGATCTTTTTTGGATTTTTTATTACACTCATCAGTAGCTATTTTTCAGTTAAAAAATATTTAAGAATGAAATTGGATGATCTTTATTAAACATATTTAAAATGAAGGAAAAACAAAATATTCAACAACAAAAAGGTAAAAAAACAGCACCAACTAAGCAAATGCCAGTTAAAGCAAAAGGAATTTTTAAAAACGAAACATTTGCACTGGGTAAACAAAATTACATACTAATGGCCATTGGTTTTGGAATTACAATTTTAGGGTACATTCTTATGGTAGGCACTGAAAATATCATGAGCTTTGGGAATACCACCTTAGCTGTTATTTTTGTCATGGCAGGCTTTGCAGTAGTTGTGTATGCTATTTTGAAAAAACCTAAGCAGGAGAAGAAAGATGACATTGTTTGAAACAATTGTTATTGCCTTAGTTGAAGGAATTACAGAATTTTTACCAATAAGTTCCACTGGTCACATGATCATTGCTCAGGCATTACTTGGCATGGAAAGCAATGATTTCACAAAGGCTTTTACTGTTAGTATCCAGTTTGGTGCTATTTTGTCGGTTTTGATTTTATATTATAAACGTTTTCTGCAAAAATTTAGTTTTTACTATAAACTGGCTGTAGCTTGCATTCCTCTTGTCATTGCATATTTTCTGGAAGAATATATCGATCGTATGCTGGGGAGTGTTGTTGTGGTTGCAATTTCACTATTTGCTGGTGGGATTGTTTTGTTGTTTGTTGATAAATGGTTTAAAGGACAAGAATCTGATCAGACAATTTCATACAAAAGTGCTTTTTGGGTAGGCCTGATACAGATTATTTCGGTCATACCAGGTGTTTCACGTTCTGCTGCTACTATTATTGGTGGAATGACACAAAAGCTTTCAAGAAAAAGTGCTGCTGAGTTTTCATTTTTTCTAGCCGTACCTACCATGCTGGCAGCATCTGCTCTTAAGCTCTTTGAAAATTATCAGTCTTTCTCAAAAGATGATATATTTAATTTGGCAATAGGTAATTTCGTTGCTTTTGTTGTAGCTATGGTAGCTATCCGTTTTTTTATTAATTTTCTGACAAAAAATGGTTTTCGTCTTTTTGGTTGGTACCGGATAGTTTTAGGTGCAATATTACTGATTTTGATATTATTTGGTGTTGATTTAAGTATTGTATAATTGCTTTCATGTTAAGCAAAACATCCAAACCATATTTACTCGATTTTGTAAAAGGTGAAGTAATACTTTTCGATAAACCTTTATTGTATTCATCTTTTGATGTAATACGAAAAATAAAAAAAATAATCAGGATAAGGAAAATTGGCCATGCAGGCACATTAGACCCACTTGCAACAGGATTGATGATACTTTGCACAGGTAAAAAAACCAAAGAAATTGATCAGTTTCAAAATCTACCAAAAACCTATTCTGGAACAATGAAGCTTGGTGCTACAACACGCTCTTTTGACCTGGAAACCACAGTCGATCATGTATTTGATATTTCAAACCTCACACATGATACAATAATAAATGCAACCAAACATTTCAAGGGAGAAATCATGCAGTTTCCTCCAGTATTTTCAGCAATAAAAATTGATGGGAAAAGAGTGTATCAATCGGCAAGAAAAGGGGAAAATAAGGATATTCCTTCGAGAAAAGTGATAATTTATGACTTTCAGATTACTGCCATAAATTTACCTTTTGTTGATTTTATCATTTGTTGCTCCAAAGGAACATACATCCGTTCTTTAATACATGATTTCGGAAAATCATTGGACAATGGTGCTTTTGTGTCAGATTTAAGAAGATTAAAAATAGGTGATTATCATGTTGATGATGCTATTAACTTTGCAGAATTCTCTGAAATAGTTAATTCTGCTGAGAAAATTGTTTTAGAATGAGGGTTTTTACAAATAAATCGAATCTAAGAAGTGAATTACCAAATCCGGTAGTTACACTTGGCACTTTTGATGGTGTTCATTTAGGTCATCGTAAAGTGCTTGATAAACTTATTAATGTGGGTGACAAATTTAACAGGGAAGTCTTAGTGATTACTTATTGGCCTCATCCAAGAACAATCCTTAGTCCTGAAAACGATATTCCAAAATTATTGTCAACATTGGAAAACAAAATATATCTTTTTGAAAAATTGAGTATTCCCAATTTACTTATCATTGCATTTACAAAAGAACTTGCTGAAAAACGTCATGATGAGTTTGTAACTGAACTCCTTGTTAATACATTGAATGTTCATTCAGTAGTAGTCGGCTACGACCACCGGTTTGGTAAAAACCGCACAGGCTCATTCGATTATTTAAGTGAGAATTCACACTCATTTAATATCAATGTTTTTGAAGTAGCTCCTTTTATGCTCAATAATGTGCCAATCAGTTCAACAAAAATCAGGAAAGCTCTGATTGATGGCCATCTTGATTATGCAAATCAAATGCTGGGATATCATTATTTTGTGGAAGGAAAAGTGATAAAGGGACTGAAGCTTGGAACAAAAATAAACTTTCCTACAGCGAATATTGCACTTGACTTCGCCAAACAACAGTTACCGAAAGATGGGGTTTATCTGGTAAAAACCGAATTTGATAATCTTTCCTTTTTTGGTATGTTGAATACAGGAGAAAATCCGACTGTTAAAGGGAAGGGGAGGAGCATCGAAGTACATTTGTTTGATTTTAACGGTAATATTTATGGTAAAAAAATTAAAATCAGTTTTCTGAAAAATTTACGTCAGGAAAAGAAATTTTCATCTGTTGATGAGCTTAAAGAGCAATTATTGATTGATAAACAAACTTCACTGGAAATTATAAATTCAAATTCTTTTTAATTGATAAAACACCTCGAAACGGGTAGAAAGGGAGAAGAGATAGCTACTCAGTATCTACTTTCAAAGGGATATACTATTTTACATAAAAACTGGGTATTTGAAAAAGACGAACTTGATATTGTTGCACTTTATCAGAATATTGTTGTGTTTGTTGAAGTAAAAACACGAACTTATACAGCTTTTGGTTACCCTGAGGAAGCTGTCGATAACAGAAAAATAAAAAAAATGCTACGTGCTATTGATGCATATCTTGAGGAATTTCAGGTAGATAATGAAATCAGAATTGATATAATTTCTGTAGTTTTAGAAAATAACACTTATAAAATATCTCATTTTGAGGATGTTTATTCCGGAGAAAATTTGGATGAATAATATATTTTTCTGGAATTACTACTAATTTATACAAAATCTATTTGCATTATTTTTGGTAAACATTTTATTAAATTTCTTTCATTAAATTTCATTGATTATGTGTTTAAAAAGCGTTTTTTTGTTTATTTTTATCGTAAGTTTCTCGTTAAGAACGATTAGTCAAACAAATTACACAGTAATAAAAGTCATTGGAGGTATCCAATACAAAACATCAAAAAAAGCCATGACACAAGGTGATGTTTTTAATCAAACAGAGCCTTTAATTTTCAGCAATTCAGAATCAAAAGCAGCAGTAATCAATAAACAGAAAGGTCGTTTTATGATTACTCCACCTGTATCAGGAAATTTGAATGCACAGGCTAATTTTGTACCTGCAATGGGAAATATCAGTTCCAGAGCAGGACTTATATCAAATGCAGTAGAACTGAAAAATACTTTTTCCGGAACTTATTTAATCATTGAAAAAGTTCAGGTTAAAATTTCAAAATCAGTATATCCAATGAATGATACCTCTTTTTTCTACCTGAGTTATCTTTACAATGGAGAAGAAATTAATAAAAAACTGGCTTTCATGGAAGATAGTTTAATCATCGAGAAAGAATCTTTGTTTACTGTTGATGGTAAACCGATTCCGATTCCTGATGTCTCTGCAATGAAATTATATTATCTGAGTGCTGATGTTTCTACATTAGTCTGTCAATTTACCGCTGTATTTCCTGAATTGAATAGTCTGAAAGCCGAGGTAACTATTTTACTGAATGAGCTTCCTGTTACCACATTTTCTGAAAAAGTGGATGAAGTATGTGCCTATCTGAATGAAAATTATGGAAAGCCAAATGTTGACAACGTAAAGCTATGGTTAATGAGTGAATTTGGCCTTCATTAATCCTGTCACTTATCCTATTTTATGAAATGAAATTTAATCCTTTTTACAGCAATAGGGTTTAAAATATTTTATTAAATTTCCTGAAAATTAATCTGTTTTTTTCTTTCATTATTAAGTGAAAAATTAAATCATTACTAAATGATAAAGCAAGCATTATTCACTTTTATTATTTCATTTTCATTATTCTGTTTGAGTGTTAATGCCCAATCGGTAAGGTATTCGGTAGATAATTTTGGAGTAAAGGATTATGGGAAAAACATGGATGTACAAAATTGGGCTGTTTTACAATCGTTGGATGGCTTGATGTATTTTGGAAATGCAAATGGTGTTCTTGAGTATGATGGATGCAAATGGCGTTTTATTCCTTGTGTAAAAGGTGTTTTTGTTACTGCATTGGCATGTGGCGAAGATGGGACAATTTATGTGGGAACACAATATGGCTTTGGTTACCTGTTACCCGATATTTATGGTAAATTGCAATATTATTCCATTTCTGATAGTTTAATCGATAATTATTTCAATACTGTTGTATGGAAAGTACATACTGTGAATGGTCATGCGTATTTTCAAACAGAAGATGCCATATTTGATTATTATAAGGGGAAAATCACGACTATTTTACCTGATAATTCATTTCATTTATCATTTCTAGTAAATGGGCAATTGTTCATCAGAGAACGGGAAAAAGGATTATTGATAATTGAAAAAAATCAATTGAATCTTATTGCTGGTGGGGAGGCTTTTGCTCAATTTGGTGTGTTTTCGATAATTCCGCTCAATAAAACAAATGACAGCCTGCTGATATTTACACAGGAAGCAGGAATTTGGAAATATGCGAATAAACAATGTAAAAAAATTAACACCTCAGATGAAGTGTTGTTTGAAAACTCAATAATTTATGGTGCTATTCGGCTTTTTGATGGAAATATTGCATTAAACACAATCAATAACGGATTGCTGATTATTAATAATAAATCTGAGCTGCTTGCCGAAATCAACACTTCAAATTCTGATATTGAAGTGAATGATATCAAACAAATTGTACAGGACAAACAAGGAAATATATGGTGTGCAACTAATAAAGGAATATCAGTTGTGAAGTATTCATCTCCTGTAAGTATATTTTCAAAAGAAAGTGGATTGCAGAGCAATGTGTATGCTGTGTGCCGTTATCTAAATAAATTGTATGTTGGTACTTCAACAGGTTTGTATAAGTTTGAACCATCAACGGGTTTTAAAAAGGTTGAGGGAATTATTGGTCCTGTATGGGCATTACAGGTGTTTGACAATGAATTAATAATAACAGCAAATGAACAATTATTAACTTACAAAGGGCAAAACTATCTTGAAATTGATAAAATTAATGCACGATCTGTTTGTTATTTAGAAGAAAAAAGAATATTGTTGAGTGGAGGAAAAAATGGAATTGATGTATATGAAAGGGTCAACAATCATTGGGTAAAGAAAAATCATATTGAACAGATTCAGACTGAAGTTTTAAGCCTTGTAACTGAAAGAAACAGAAAAAATATCAGGATTTGGGTAGGTACCTTATTAGAAGGTGTTTTTGCTATTGATATTTTAGAAAATCATGTTTATAAGATAAACCACTATGGGGTGGAACAAAAGCTGCCAGAAGGATTCAGTATGCCATTTTTTACTGGTAATCAGGTTGTTTTTGGTACCAATGAAGGACTTTATTCATTTGATGTAGTGCATCAAAAAGAAATTTTTAAAACCATTCCTGTATTTGGTTTCGATATCAGAAAACCTGTTAATTTTTTGAGCAAAGCAGGGGAGCATTTATATATTTCTCTGACGGATGAAATACTATTATTTAAAAATGATATGTATTGTGGAAATCCACTGGCAGGTGTTGATGCAGGCAAGGTGCGAACAATATACCCTGAAAGTAAACTAAGTTGTTGGTTTGGCTGTGATGAAGCACTGATACTATTTAATACAGGTAAATTTATTCCCAACATTAATAATTTTAAAACATTTATCCGAAATGTTATTTGTTTCAACGATTCTGATATTTTTTACGGTTACAGATTCTCTGGCATGGAAACACCAACTTTAGATTATAAAGAAAATGAACTGTCATTTGAATTCGCTTCTTTATTTTATCTTTTTCCTGAAAAAACAGTGTACAGTTTCTGGCTGGAAGGAAATGATGAACAATGGAGCAACTGGTCAACTGATAAAAAAGCTTTTTATACCAATCTCAGGGAAGGAAAATATACTTTTCATGTAAAAGCAAAAAATGTTTATGGATACGAATCGAAGGAAGCCACTTTTTCATTCAGCATTCTGCCACCCTGGTACCGCACATGGCCAGCTTATTTTGCTTATTTACTTTTATTGATCTTACTGGTGTTTACAGCTATTCGTATAAGTATTTACAGGGTGAGGCAGAAAAATATCAGGCTCGAAAGAATTGTTAAAGAGCGTACAGCAGAAATTGCTCAGAAAAATGTTGTTTTACAGGAACAAAAAGATGTGATTGAAAAAGAAAAAGCAAAATCGGAAGAGCTTTTGTTGAATACTTTACCTGCCAAAGTAGTGGAAGAACTGAAAGAAAAAGGCTATACCGAGCCTGAAAGTTTTGAAAATGTAACGGTTTATTTTTCTGATATTAAAGGATTTACAGACCTCTCGGGTACGCTCGACCCAAAATACCTGATTTCAAAACTTAATGAAATGTTTACCGCCTTTGACGACATCATGAGCAAATACGGTTGCGAACGTATTAAAACCATTGGTGATGCTTATATGGCTGTATGTGGATTGCCTCAAACAAACCCCAATCATGCTGAAATGATGGCTTTGGCGGCTATTGACATTCTGAATTATCTGACAGAAAGAAACAAAACCGATGATTTACCCATCACCATTCGTATCGGTTTAAACTCAGGAAAAGTAACCGGAGGTATAGTTGGCGTAAGAAAATACATTTACGATGTATTTGGCGATACGGTGAACACGGCCAGTCGCATGGAAAGCAATGGTGAAGCAATGAAAATCAATGTCTCGGAAATGACATATCATCTTTTAAAACACAAATTCAGTTTTGAAGAGCGACCTTTGTTGGAAGTAAAAGGTAAAGGCGTGCTGAAAATGTATTTTTTGGTGAAGAAAGAAGAAAGAATATAGAAGCCAGAATACTGAATTCAGAAAATAAAAGATCAAAAAAAAAGAAAAAGAAAAATTTTCTTATTCCGCATTTCGAATTTTGCAATCCTCAATCCGTCAGTCTCTCACCATTTCCACTGATAGGTACAGTGTGTCGCTGCCTTCGAGGGCAGTAAAGTGTTACTACTGAAACCTCTTGGTGTAAAATCGGCCAGGTCGCGTGTAATATTCAGAACCAGCAGGTCAGATAACTGTTTCAGTTCGCCATAACTCATGTGATATTCACGTAATATTTCACTTTTTGCCATATATTTTGTTTTAATTGTTGCTCCAATTTACATGTTAATTAATACAATTCAGTAAAAAAAATTATAAATTATTTAATTTAATCTTACAAAGATTTTTTGAGAACTTAACAAATAACAATGAGTTCTTACAAAGAAATTTTGAATTCTTACAAAGGTTTTTTGTTAATAAAATTGCAATTTTAATTGGGATTTTTAAAAAATATTTTGAGAAATATTTTTTAAAGGCATCTTATCATATCATGATGGAGAAATATTCAGAAATTTTATCATCTTATTTGATATATTTTTCAACTGATTTTAATAATGCATCAGTATAATTGAAAATTTCATCTAATGCTTGAATTTCAAATTTTGATTCCTTTTTGTTTTCGTCAAATATCCCAATAAATTTTTTCGAATTATTTAAATATAATTTGCAGATGGTTTGCCTGATAGTGTCATCAATTAGTATACTGGCACAAGTTTGAAAATCTCTGAAGAATATCCTTGATATGTCTATTTTTGAACGAATTATTGACTTAATTATAATATAGGCTTCTTTTTCATCTTCAGTAGTAATAATATTGTTTACTTCTTCTTTGTTTGCTTCCTGTTGTGTAATTTGCTCAATTTCTTTTGTATTTTCTTTTTCTAAAGCAGTTTTTAGTCTCTCACTAATTATATCACTAATTAATGTATTTAATGATTTTTTAACAATCTCTGTAAATTGGTTTATTACTTTTTCAGTAGCTTGGCCTGAATAAACAAGTTTTACAAAATATCTTACAAAATTTGGAGTTGGATTATTTAATTCATTTGTCATTATCTGTTTTATCTCATTTGAATATTTCAATTCACTTGCAGAATTGAAAATTTCATGAACATTAAAATACGACTTATGAAATTTTTTTAATTCATATAATGGTTGCTCTTTTATAGTTGTTATATCGAATTCTAAAAATGGTTTATCATCCATTTTATTTGTTTCAACTAAATCAGTGTAGAACCTATAAATAATTCCATTAGTTAAAAGTCCGAATTTTGCTTTTGAGGCATGAAAATACCTGAATAACTGAGAACTATGTAAATCTAAATTTTCTCCCCACCATTTGCATTCAATTAAGATTTGAGGTTGTCCATCTTTTAAAATAGCATAATCTACTTTTTCACCTTTTTTTATACCTATATCAGAAGTGTATTCTGGCACTACTTCAAATGGATTAAAAACATCATAGCCAAGTGCATTGATAAATGGCATTATAAAAGCATTTTTTGTTGCTTCTTCACTTGTAATTTGCTCTTTTAGTTTTATTACTCTTTCACCTAACTGCTTGATTGTGTCTTTGAAATCCATAAAATTATTTTTTTAAAATTTAAAATAAATCTTAACAACTACAAATGTATATTAATTTTATTTAAAGCAAAGTATCATTATTTATAAAAAAACATTCAAACAACCATTGAAAAATTATTTCACCAATTTGATTTTAACACATTGATTTGCTTTGAATGCAATATTCCCTGTGAAAATTAAATTGGAAGTGTTGTCGGCATCATACACTTCGTATTTTATGGAAAGTGTTTTTGCTTTGCCCAAGTTTTGAGTAGCGGTCACCAAACCGCTTTTTCCGCATTCGGGCTCGGTGGCACTGTATGCTGTAACAGGTGTGGTGCCTACTTTGTAACCGTCAATAAAATAGTTGATGGTTATTAAACCCGAATTAAGAAGTTTCATTTTAGTAGCATTATCATACCAGAAAATTACCTTTCCTTCGTATTCGCAACTGCCATCGTCTTCAATGGCATTCGGGTCAAAATTAACAGAATCAGGATCGGTGCAGCCTTTATTACCACATGATTCGAGCAAAACAAGCATGAAAACAAACATGGCTGCAAAAATCAATAACTTTTTCATAAACCCTGGTTTTATTGTTGATTACTAAAAATTTTATATCTGACCATCATTCAAATGAAGTTCAAAAATAATACATTGCTTTTAATTTTATTTTCCTGCTAAAATCTTATTCAATCCTTCAATAACAACTTGCTGAAACTCGTCCTGCATTATATCTTTGCATTTCAAAATAATGATAAATGACAACAGAAGACCTGAAAAATTTACGTGAGCGTGCATCTGCGCTAAGGAGGTATCTTTGACATCGATACACGAGAACAACAAATTAGTGAATTAGAAAAACAATCACACGAAGCATCCTTTTGGAACAATTCCGCTGAAGCAGAAGAAGTTTTAAGAAAAATACAATCCCTGAAAAAATGGGTAAATCGCTATAATGAAGTTTCTTCAGCCATCGAAGAACTTGATGTGCTTTATGAATTTTTTAAAGAAGGCGATATCACCGAAGATGAACTGGAAAAACAATATCAGCAGACAATAAAAGTAGTTGAAAATGTAGAGTTCATGAAAATGCTTTCGCGTGAAGAAGATTCGCTGAGTGCTGTGCTTGAACTGAATAGTGGGGCAGGAGGCACCGAAAGTCAGGACTGGGTGAGTATGCTGCTTCGGATGTATATGATGTGGGCAGAACGTAATGGCTATAAAGTAACTATCGACAACACCGTAGTAGGTGAAGAAGCCGGTTACAAATCGGTGGTCATTGAAATAGAAGGCGAAAATGCCTTTGGTTATCTCAAAGGTGAAAATGGTGTTCATCGGCTTGTACGCATCTCCCCTTTCGATTCAAATGCTCGCAGACATACTTCTTTTGCAAGTGTTTATGTTTATCCCCTTGTTGACGATTCCATTGACATTGAGATCAAAGAAGCAGACATTTCATGGGAAACATTTCGGTCGAGTGGTGCAGGTGGGCAGAATGTAAATAAGGTTGAAACAGCAGTACGTGTCAGACACAAACCAACCAATATAGTGGTGGAATGCCAGGAAGAACGCTCTCAAATGAAGAATAAGGATAAAGCACTTAAATTGCTCAAATCGAGACTTTATGAAATAGAAATACAAAAACGTAATAAAGAACGTGAAGAAATAGAAGCCTCGAAAATGAAAATTGAATGGGGCGCTCAAATCCGTAATTATGTAATGCAACCTTACAAACTTGTAAAAGATCTTCGTACCAATTTGGAAACTTCAAATGTGCAAGCGGTGATGGATGGCGAAATTGATGAGTTTCTGAAGGCTTTCCTGATGAAGTTCAGTTGATAATATTTATTCGTGCTTTCGTGGCTTTAGTTATGGATTTATCAGCTCATTCAATAACAACTTTTTTTACTGATATACAATCAGGTGATGATATCCTTACAAAATAAATCCCTTTGGGCAACCCCCCCGTATTTATATAGTTCATATTGTTTTCAGAGATTAAATGTCCATGCAGCGAAATAAGGTCAATCTTTAAATCTTTTTGTAAAATCTGATTGCCAAAATTTATATAAATCATATTCGCTGAATTTGAATTCCAAACTGTTATTCCTGATAAAAGTTCCTGCAATGAGCTGCAATCGAAAAAGTAAATCTGAATACTATCCTTATTCTCACAGCCAAATTTATCAGTTATCTTTACCCAAAATACTTTAAGACCAGAATCAGCGGGTTTAGATACAGTAAAAATACTATCATTGCTATTGTTTTGCCATAAATATTTTGAAAAGCCCGCTGGTGCTTTAAGCTTGAAAGTAGTAAAGTGTTGAAAGCAAAACTGTGTGTCGTTTCCCAGGCTGAATACAGGATATTTATGCTGGTTTATTTTTACAGAATCACTGAAAAAACAACCTTTTTTTGTTACTGTTGCTTTAATATATAAGGTTTTATCGATGTTTTCAGCAGGGAGAAACAAATATTTTCTTTGATTGGAAAGGTCAGGCCACAAATAACTATCCCATCCAGCACCTGCATCAATTTCAGTAAAGTTATTAGCACATACATCTGCCTCAAAAGGAAGATCAAATGTTAGCGGATTGAACTCATCAGCACCGATATCCGGTGGATTTGCCCTTGTTTCTAAGTCAATATCTTTGGAAACCTGTGTTATTACTGTTCCTTTCCCGTTTAATGCAATGTTGAAGGTATATAACAATGTGTCATTGCAAAATTGAGGATCGGTTAGTATCGAATTTTTATCCATCCCGGATGAATCCTGCCACACTTTTAAAGAATTGAAAGGAATGTTGTCAATGTTTACAAAATATTGCCCTTTGGCAAAATAAGCATTATAATCAATTTCCATTGAAACGGCATTTGTAATCTCCATAGAATAACCATCTGTTTTATTACTGAAGATATTATTTTTTATAATAGTATATTTTGGAAATATCAAACTTAAGGGAATGCATCCTTGACCATCACCATTTATTTGAATGCTGTTATGATAAATTTTTATGTCACTGGTGCCCAGAAGGTATATACCAACTGAAAAATTGTCGGTAGTAGCAGCAATAAAGTTGTTACTGATCAAAAACTCATTCTGATTGAGACCTGAGGTTTTATTTAACCTGATTCCATAGTGTGGTGTAGTACTTTGCAACATAAAGATCCTATTTTCGCTGACCTGCCCTTTTCCCGAACATTGATCAAGAAAAATCCCATCAAAATTGTTTGGATTAGCTTTTGAATAAATTAAATTTCCGGAGATTACAGGTTGAAAATGGTTTTTTAAAAAAACTGCATTTGTTTTTTGACTGATAAACTGATTTTTTTGAATATAAGTATAAACATCAGGCTGAAACTCATTTCCCCACATATAAATACCATAAGACCCATACAAAAATATATTATTTCCGAAAATGCTGTAGGTGTTGTTTGTGCCTGTTTCGTTTGGGCTGTAAATTAGTTCAGCACCATTTTTCCATCCTAAAAATCTACAGTTATAAAACTGTATTCCTGTACACCATTTACTTATTTCAATCAATCTTCCTGAAATGGTATCGGTGGTGAAACTTAATTTCCTGAATACAATATATTCAGCTGCATCTACCAGTAAAGTGAAGTTCATGGAATCAGTTGTTGGTTTATATTTGATAATTACAGAAGTACTGTCGCCATTTGCTGCTTCGAAGGTTACAGGGGCTGAAACCTGTGGCCCAAAGAAATATGGAATAATAATTTGTTCACTGTAGATACCCGGAGAGATTTTAAATGTTACTGCACTTGAAGTCCCTTTAAAATAACAATCTATTACTGCTGACATGATAGTACTATAGTTTTCAGAACCACTTTTCCCAATTGTGTATGTGCCGTGAAGCTGACTTTTGGCATGAAAACTTAAACTAAACAAAATGATGATTAAAGTGTATTTAATAACTTTCATATTGATGCTTTATCTTTTTTCGATTTTTTTAACGATTAAATTTGTATTGGTTTGTACCTGTAAAATATACATTCCACTTAAAAGTGAAGAAATATCTATTTCAATATTATTTGCTGAAACTAAAGTGTTTTTTCCCCATACTATATGACCAGGGATGTCAGTTAACACAACTGAAATTATTTTCTGTTCGCCTTTTGTATTAATAAAGATTAAATCTTTGGCCGGATTTGGAAAAATAAAAATCAACGCATCTGAAACATCAATGACACCACTGCAATCTTTAAAAACTATCACAATGCTATCTGTTGCCAGACAGTCTGATTTTGTAACTTTGACCCATGCAATAAGGGTGTCATTGCCAATTCCTGAAGTGTCAATGGTTTTGATTGCATTGGTATCTGAGTCGTACCAGTAGTATGTTTCAAATATACCTGGTGATAGTATAATTTTCGCATTTGAACAAATAATGGTATCATTGCCTAATGCCGGCATGGGTAAGGTTTTTGAAAATAGTTTCTTAAAGGCAGTATCTTTACAACCAAATGTGTTATATCCAGTTACATAAACAAAAGTGTCAGTAGTTATTTTAAACAATGATGAGTCAGAAATTACTGAATTGCTCCACAGATAATGGTCTGCACCTGTTGATATTAAATTTACTGTATCTCCATTGCACACACTATCGGGGCCTGAAATGTTTACTTTTGGAAGGGGTAGTGAAAAAATGTTTATTGTGTCTGAATTTTTACAGCCAAAGTTATTAAAACCAATAACAAACATTGAAAAAGTGTCAAAAACAGGCAACATGATTTTGTCCTGGTAAAAGCCATTTTGCCATAAATAATTTTCAGCACCGCTTGCTGTCAATAAAACACTATCGCTAAGGCAGACATACCGATCAGATCCCAGCGAAACCGGTGGCAGGGGGTATTCTGCAACCGTCAGTGTATCATAGTTTTTCCAGCCTTTCTCAGAAGTTATCTCAAGCAGATATTTACCCGGAAGTGTAACCACACACTCGGATTTATCAGAAATGGTTTGTGAAGTACTTATTTGTATCCATTTATAAGAAAAACCTGTGTTTGCATTAGTATTGAGAATGATAGTATCACCCTGGCAAAGTCCGGTGTCTTTTCCTGCATCAACCTTTGGCAAGTCAGCTACAATCAGAGAGTCAAAATCAAAGTAGCATTGGTTAAAACTATCGCTTGATATTGAAAATCCAATATGAATATATTTTCCTTCAAAGGTGTTCAAGGGGATAGTTATTCTTTTCATTTTTTCATCTATCTGATGATTACTGCTGTCAATACTCAGTAATGTTTGATAAGAAGTGCCACAATTGTCAGAAACTAAGATTTTAATAGATTCATGATCAGATAATTTTCTTGCCTTGAAAGGAAAGTCATTACTGACAATTCTGTAATCGAAACCTAAATGTGTTTGTGTTGTTATAGGACCGATAAGTTTGTTTAAAAAAGCACTTCCTTTTGTTTCCTGAGTCCATATACTATTGCTAAGGCAAAAAGAAGGCGCATTGTGATGTCCGGGATAGCTGATCCACATATTTTTAATATCCCAGTTGCTGAGCGAATCTTGTCCATTAAATTTTTCAATAACCGGAAAATTAAGTGGTGTATTGATGTAGATATATTTACTGCAAGTATCATTTTCAGGAAATAAATCTCCAATCAGATTCAATATGCCTTTAATGATAAATTCCCCACCTTTTTTTGTATTTATATATCCAACAAGATGTGTGTATATTTGATTTGGGGCTATGCCTGCTTTAATTGTGTCAATGAATAAACTATTATAAAAAAGGTTTTCTACTGTAATTTGCAATGGTATTTCAAAAATACTATCGTAGCCATGATTTCTGATTTTTACAACAACAGGAACAATACTATCAGAACAATAATGATTCATCGGGCTGACAAAACTTTCAAATCCTGCATCATATTTAGGTGCTTCAAAAATTCTGATATTGTCAACAAAAGCATTATCGCCTTCCTGATAGAAACTATCGTAGCTTAAACAGGACGACTGTAATCTGAGTGTAAAGCTACTATCACAAAATCGACTTAAATCAAAAGTAAAATCATTGAATTTGTTCTCATTTGTTGTAGGATTGAAATTTAATGTACTGTCAATATCCATTAGCTGATGGGTGTCGTTAAGCATCACCCTGAACCAACTGTTTAAGGGACCAAAACTATAGGTTTGACGCAGGTTAATGTTAAGCCTCAAATGTTTGTTTTTATCAGGTATAATATTGCATGTTGTTGCATTAGCCTGATATTTCAGGTTATCATTCCATGCATTTTCCGAAGTGGTGCCTGAGGTTGAACCTTGCCAGCCTCCACTTAAACGTTTCCCCTGAAAATGTAATCCGTAATTACTATTGTTAGCAGCTCTTTTATCAATTGAAATACCTGATTCTGTGTTATTTTCCAAAATAAAATATGAACTTAATCCATGTTCAAAATTTTCATAAAATGGAAATTGTTTAATCTCGAAATTTTTAATCATACGACAGATTAAAGTATCATTGACTGAAAATTGATCGTTTACAGTATTATTTATTACAATAAAATTTGTTTCTCTGCCGGGCTTTGGAATGATGTAAGCTGGGCACAATACAATAATTGTATCCAAAGATTTTAGTGGCTTTGAATAAAAAAATGTAAAAAAAGTATCAGGATTTTCAACCTTTACCTTGATTGAAAAGCTATTGATAGTATCCAATCCTTTGTTGGTTAAACTTACATAGATTTGAAAACTATCTTCAGAAATACAGTTGAAATAATTTCCGGGATATACTATTTTATTTGTTGCCAGGTCGTTTTGCAAAGGATTAAACTCAAATGCACCAATATCAGGAAACAATACGTTTCTGATTTTTGATGCTTTGTCAGTATTGATAAATGATACGGCTTGTGCCTTATTGTTTAATAGCAGTGAATTTGTTTGTAGATTTGTTTTACTAAAAAAATCAGGGTTGCAGTAAAGAGATGAAATATCATTTTTACTTATTATTTTCCAGTCATTAAAGCTTAGTTGTTTGTAAAGAAAAAAGCAGTTATCGTCAGATGAATAAAAACAATTATTGTCAGATAAAAACCCTGAGCTCATTGAATCAGCAAAATACAGGCATTTACCATACGCATCATTAAAAAGAATATTATTTTTTATAATTAAATTGCTGCATTGGTCAATCTTTACAATATTACTTGAAGGGTTTTTTCCTGAGATATAGAATGAATTATAGTAAATTTCCAAAGAGTCGCATTGATAAAGCTTGATGGCATCGTGGCTGGCTGAAAAAAGATATATCAGGTCGGGTGAAAAAAATGAAATAGTGTTGTTATAAACAATCGCCTTATTTTTATAATTGCCACCGCAGTTTAGCAAATTGATGATGTTTCCGCTTTTACATTGGGTCGAAAGAAAATTATTGGAATAAATACTTAACCCCTTATTTGCAGTATAAATAGTAATGGCATTAAAAAAATCACCCTTTGTATTAACAAATGTATTTTCATAGATACATAGGGCTGACTGCATACTTAAAAGTAATGAAGAATAAAATTGGTTTTCAAAATAACAATTAAAAATGGTGATACCTGTTTCAGTTTGGTTTGAATTATTACCATTCAATTCCAGAGCACATGAGCCATTATGAAAAGAACAACAGTAAAACATGCAGCTATCATCATTGGATTTGTAACTGTTTGGAGAAAAAATGATGCTTAAATCTGACGAATGTTGCAGGTCACCAGCAGGTCTTCTGCCCTCAAACCTACAGTTTTTAAAAGTATCAGATGATGCATTTTCAGTTAAAATAATAACTCTGCCAAAGGTGTCACTCAGGCTTCTGAAGGTCAGTCTGCTAAAAGTTATATATTTTGCACCGAGTAGTTTCAGACAAAAGTTGGAATTTGATACCACAGACCGATATTCAATAATTACTTTGGTACTGTCATAATCTTTTGATTCAAAAGTGATGGTATTTGATGGACTACTTCCTTTGATATTTAATATTGTCAGTTGGTTGTTGTAAATACCAGGTTCAATGAGGAATTTTACAGGAGCTGAAATTCCTTTAAGATGAAGGCTGTCAATTGCTTGTAAAATAGTGCTGAAATCATTGCCGGATGTTTTCCCAATACTATATTCTCCCGCCATGGGTTGTGAATATGTTGGTGTTGTAAATAAGATTAGCAGAACTATTAATCTGCCAATTTCAAGCAATGTAGAAAAAAAGCCTTTTGGCATAAAATAACGTGAAATTTTCAGGGTAAAAAGATAGTAAAATACGCATTATTTAAAAAAGAATTAGCTGAACAATTATAATTGAAACTAAAGACTGAGGCTCCTTTTTAAAATAAAGACTATTTAACATTCCCAAACTCTACAATAAAGCCGTTCAAGCCATCTTTTTTAATTTTCTCCAGTTTATTTTCAGCCTTCTCGCGGTCAGGGTATGGTCCAAGTATCAGTCGGTAATAACATTCTCCTTTTACATCAGCTACCTGTACCAAAGGTTTAGTTCCATAAACTTTTTCAAGGCGCAGCAACTCTGTAAATAAGTTGTCGATTTGCTGAAAAGAATGAATCTGTATTCCATAACCTTCCGTAGTTAATGTCGAAAGATCAACCTCATACAAAGTGGCAATCTCTTTAGGCTCTGCCGGTGGTTCCACTTTTTTTTCGGGTACATAAATTTCTACCTTTACATTGGCAAGTCCGTTAGCAACAAAGTCAAGCTGTCGTGCAGCTTCTTTTGTAACATCTATAATACGACCAGCTTTAAAAGGTCCTCTGTCGTTTACTTTAACTACAACACTTAAATTATTTTTAATATTTGTTACTTTAAGCAAAGTCCCAAAAGGATGCGTACGATGAGCACAGGTCAGCTTTTTATTATCAAGTATTTCTCCACTTGAGGTCTTTCTGCCATTAAATTTGTCACCATAATAGGTTGCCACCCCAAATTCTGCATTTTGTGCTAAAGAAACAATGTTTAGTAATAATGATGTTGCTATTAAATACAGGTATTTTACTTTAATTTTTACCGTCACCTTACTTTTTTACTTTTATGGGTTTTAAATAAACAATTTTAATAAAATCGATTGCAATAGTAGTATTTGCTGATATATAAAATCCAATCTGTTCTCCGGGAAAGTTAATTTTTGATTTAGTAAATAGCAATTGCTCGTTAACATAATAGAAAAATTTACCTTTTATTTTTCTGATAGTAAATTTATTAAAAAGGTCATTGTAAAATTTTTCAGCAACTATTGTCTTATCTATCGTAGGTTTTTTATCATGAAAATTTACTAATGCGATGGTATTCAATGCCGGAGACATGCCATAGCCATTGCCTGTTTCATCTTTAAACCCATAAAGAAAAAAAACATTTTGGGTGCTGTCACCTTTGATTTGCTTCATTGAGAACTCAATCTGAAAATCTTTTTTGGGATTAAAATCAACTCTTTTACATAAAAAGTTCGGAAAATCAATGGCTTCTATCACTAACCTGCTATTTTCAATATTACTGATAATTGGGTAAAGATCACTTAAATTCCATTTATTGGTATTGTTATTAAATTCTTCATTAAAAACTTGAATTTGTTCAAAATTTTTGATATTATTGTATTCATTTTGAGTAAATCCATAAAGACAGCCAACCATTAGGATTAAAATAGAAATTGTAGATTTTATTTTCATTATTAACAAAAATTTATCATACAAAATTAATGAATTTTGTGCATTAAATAGTAAAGGCTATGTACAAAGGCTTATCCGATATGAGGTATCTTCTTTTATTTGCATTAACATTAAAAGCTAATTTTCTGTTTTCACAGGAAAACTATCAGGAAAAAATGCAAAAATACAGGGATAGTATTGACCTGTCATTTTCCGATTCAGCTACATCAATATTAAAAGTACAGGACAGATTGGTTTTTCATGGATTGAATTATTTCCCTGTTAATGAAAAATATGTTGTAAAAGCAGAATTTATTAAAATTGATAAAGGCAAAATATTCGAAATGATTACAACTACCTCAAGACGTCCGGTTTATTTTATTTATGGTAAGTTAGTTTTCCAGATCGACAGTCAGGCTTTTGAGCTTTTTCTTTACAAGTTAAAAGATCCAAAGGATGGTTATGAAAACTGGCTATTTTGCCCTTTTAGTGACCTGACGAATGGAGAAGAAACTTATGGTGGTGGCCGATATCTTGATTTTACAATTGATGATATGAAAAACCCCGTGATTGATTTCAACTTATGTTATAATCCCTATTGTGCATATAACGACAGATATTCATGTCCTGTTCCACCAAAAGAGAATTTTTTAAATATAAGGGTAGAGGCCGGGGTAAAAAAGTTTCATGAATAGTTTGTCAATTCTATCGCTAAAACTAATGTATTATTTTGGCCACAGGTAGTAAAGGTAACTTGCATAAATAACCAATAATAAAACACCTTCCCATCGTTTGATTTTCATACTTGATTTCATAATCGGGAATAAAAGTAAAGCAGTAATAACCATTATTCCTAAATCTATCAAATTTATTTTATCTGCAATTAATGGTTTTATCATACCTGAAACACCCAGAATAGCAAGTAAATTAAAAATATTAGAACCTATTATGTTCCCAATAGAAATATCAGATTCTTTTTTAACAGCTGCAACAATAGAAGTTGCCAGTTCAGGCATGCTTGTGCCTGCGGCAATAATGGTAAGTCCAATGATAGTTTCATTGATATTAAAAAATTTTGCAATTTCAATACTTCCCTTTACCAGAAAATTAGAGCCGAAAATCAATACAAGAAAACCCAATCCAATTAGTAATACTTCAATTGTCCATGATTTATACTTAGCCTTGTATTCATTTTCAATATCTATTAAAGTCAATTTAACTTTCTCTCGTTTTGAATAATAAACAGTAAAAAAAGTATATATTAAAAAAAGCATAAAAAACACGACTGCTTCAAATCTGCTTATTTGATTATTTAAAAAGAACACCCAAAATAATAAAGTAGCAAGAATCATTACAGGCATGTCGATTTTAATTAATTGCAATCGAACAATCAACGGATTAAAAACGGCTGCAAATCCCAGAATAATACAAATATTGAATATGTTTGAGCCAATAACATTCCCTATAGTTATACCACTATGATTTTCAATTGCTGCATTTACAGAAACAAACATTTCAGGCATACTTGTGCCAAATGCAACAACAGTAAGACCAATAACCAGTGGAGAAATACCTAAT
>Ga0172370_10000399_pt1 | contig 68468 bp, 67 predicted proteins | sample LakKiv5m_FD_114538 | JGI IMG/M metagenome (GOLD analysis project Ga0172370, IMG submission 114538) | Freshwater microbial communities from Kabuno Bay, South-Kivu, Congo - kab_022012_11.5m | ecosystem: Environmental > Aquatic > Freshwater > Lake | place: Democratic Republic of the Congo... | reverse complement strand
TCGGCGCTCCGATCTCGAGCGAAGCCGCTGTGGCAAGAGGCAGGCCGGCGGAGGGAATTCCCGCGATGCTGTCGTAGACGCAGCTTGACGCGAGGCGCGCGTACGCCTGCCCCGCGAGACGCATGGCTTCGGGATCGGCCACCAGTTTTCTCAGATCGATATAGAAGGGGCTCTTTTTACCGCTCTTGAGCACGAATTCTCCGAGCCTGAAGCAGCCGGTTTTCAAGAGCGACTCGACAAAGCGCCTCTTGAGCGGATCGTCCTCGCGCGCTGAAACTGCGCGGGAGGCGGCGCTGAGCGCTCGGCTATTCGTGTGCAGGTCTCTGGCGCTCCGCATCGCGTCGTTCAGTTCGCGCGCAGCGGCTTCTGGGTCCTGGGCATCGGCGACCGCCCTCGCCACCATGACGAGGATCCCCTTTCCGTCATCGCGAGTCCCGGCCGCGAAGGCCTGATCCGCTTGTCCGCCCTGCGCTCCGATGCCTGGGCTCAGGAACCACGCTTGCGGCGCTTCTTGGCGCACGCGCCTGAGCGCCTCGAGATCATTGCCGGCAACCACGAGCCCAACGCCGCGCCCCAGCCCGGCGACCTGGCGTGCCACTTTGAGATAGAGCGGTTTTCCGTGAAAATCGATATCCTGGAGGAAGCCCGCGCCTGGGTTGCTCGTGCGGCACAGGACAAATATCCCTTTGTCTTCCCACTTCAAGAAAGGATCGAGCGTGTCGAGGCCCATATATGCGCTGAGCGTCACCGCATCCGCGCCGAGTTCGCCGAAAATCGCCTGCGCATAGGCCTCAGCCGTATTGGCGATGTCGCCGCGCTTCGCATCGATGATCACCGGCACTTCTCGGGGAATAAGCTCGAGCGTCGCTCTGAGGGCATCCATGCCCGCGGAACCGAGGGCCTCATAGAAGGCGATATTGGGCTTAAAGGCCGCGGTCTGCGACGCGACAGCCTCGACGATGCGCCTGTTGCGGTCGAGCGCGGCTTTCGCGCACGCAGACGCGCCGCGCTCACGGATCTCGCTCCGGCTGAAAGAGGGATCAAGGCCAACGCAGAGGACACTATCCGTCGACTCAACTCGCTTCTCAAGACGTGCAAAAAAATCCATTGTTTTTCTCCTTGCGGCCTGATATTCTACATTGCGACATGCAAACGGCTTGGAAACACAGTATAATGGTTATTATATGAAAAGAAAAAGGAGGCTTGTCGTGAAAAAGGCGCTATTGTTGGTCGCCGCGCTCGCCATCGCGCTGCCGGTATTCGCTCAGGGCGCGCCTGGTCCTGGTTTCAATTTTGCCGCCGGCCTTGGCACAGACCTGTTGCCCAATCCGAGCTCCGGGGCGCTCGAAAGCTGGTCAAAACTCGCCTTCCAGCCAGAGCTCTCGATAGGAAAATTCGGCATCGGCCTCGACCTGATGGTCCGATTCAAGCTCGCGTCCGACGGAACCACCGGGTTCAAGCTCTATGAGCCCGACTGGGTGCCCCAGCCCGGCCAGACGACGATCTTCGATGTCTACCTCCCGAAGATACTCTATGTCCGGTACGGGACCCAGTGGCAGGATCCATTCTATATCAAAATGGGCTCAATTTCCGATTTCACCCTCGGCAACGGGCTCATTATCAACAACTACTCGAATATGCAGTTCCTGCCAACCACGCGCATCTTCGGCATTCAGGCCGGGCTCGACGGCAGCCTCTTCGGAGTGCCCTACGTCGGCATCGAGGCGCTGACGGGCAATGTCACCAAATTCGACGTCATTGGCGGAAGAGTCTATGTGCGCCCCCTCGCCTTCATGCGGAATTTCCTCGGCAAGCTGCAGGTCGGCGCGATCGGCGTGTACGACAAGGATCCACTGCTCTATGCGGGCTCGTCGTACAGCGGCCCCGCGTCAAAGCCAATCTATGTGGTCGGCGCCGATGTGACGCTGCCCCTCATCCAGAGCCCCATCTTCTCGCTTACCCCCTTCGCTGAAGGCGCGCGCGAGATGAACTCGTCGATGGGAGCCATCGCGGGCATCCGCGGCAACATTCTCAAATTCATCGCATACGGCGCTCAGTTCAGGTATTTCCAGGCTGACTTCATTCCGTCGTACTTCGACGCGAACTATGATCGCTACCGGGCGGACCGCTTTGCCTACATCGAGACGAACAACCCGGCGCGACCGAACTTCAACCCGTCGTGGCTCGGAACGCTCGGGTTCGACCTCTTCAAGTCGACCCTCAGCTTCCAGGCGACCTTCGACGCGCCTTTCAGCTGGTTGCCTCCGTCGCCGTCCGACAATCCCGCCGATTATCCGCACGCTGTCGCCAACTTCAATCTCGCGCGCGGGCTCATCCCCAACGTGAGCATCGCGGCGAAGTACGAGAAGTTCTTCCTCGGCAAAACCTCCGGCAATGTGCTCGACGACCTCATCGACCTCACCAATGCGTCGATCGGGATGCAGGTGAGCTACAAGGCGGGTTCCGCGGTTGTGGGCATGGACTACTCCTACATCTGGAATCCTACGAAGGGCAGTTTCGACGTCGTTTCGAGCCTCTCGGTGGGATTCGAGCTCTGATTGTCCAATCGGACCGCCACGCGCTCGCCCGCGCGGTGAACAATCGCGGCGAGCACGGCGGCGAAACCCAAAGGCCACATTCGGGCACTCCCGAATGTGGCCTTTGTTTTTTCTCCGGGACCAAGTATCATATCTCCGATGTCAACCATTCGCATACTTCCACTCGAAACCTCCCGCCGCATCGCCGCGGGCGAAGTGATCGACAGGCCCGCCTCCGCGCTTCGCGAGCTCCTCGACAATGCGATCGACGCCGATGGCCGCGACATTTCGGTCGCGATAGCCCAGGGCGGCATTCAGGAGATCTCGGTCACCGACGACGGCACGGGCATGTCCCGCGAGGACCTCGAGCTTTCGATACAGGAACACGCGACCTCGAAGATTTACTCGCCCGACGATATTCTCACCGCGCGGACACTGGGGTTCCGCGGCGAGGCGCTGGCCTCGATAGCCGCGGTCGCGAGAATCGAGATCGCCACGAGACAGCGCGGCACGGAGCTCGGATGGCAGCTCAGCTGCGCGCCGCTTCAGGCGCCGTCGATCTCATCCTTTCCCTGCCGCGAGGGAACGCGTGTCACGATGCGCGGGCTCTTCGAATCTTACCCCGCGCGCAAGCAATTCCTAAAGCGGCCGCAAAGCGAGGCCCTCCTCTGCAGGGCTACCTTCGTGGAGCGCGCGATGTCGCATCCAGCGCTCACCTTCCGCTGGAAATCGGGATCGGAACTCGACGTGCTCTTGCCGTGCACCCAAAAGGATCGAGTGGCTCAGTGCTACTCTGAGCTCAGTCGAATGCCGGTCATGGATGCCCGATTCGAGTCCGACCTGGTGCGCGCCACGCTGGTCTACGCCGATATCACCGCGTACAGGAGAGACCGGCGTCTCCTCCAAGTCTTCATTAACCGCAGACGAGTGCCCGAGTGGGGGCTTCTCAGCCTCATCGAGTACGAGTTCGGCAAATTCCTGCCGGGCGGGGCGCACCCCATCGCATTCCTCTTTCTCGAAATCGATCCCGCGCTCGCCGACTTCAACATTCACCCTGCAAAAAAGGAAGTGAGGCTCAAGAGCGCCGCCGAAATTCGGGAGGCCATCCACGAGATGGTCTCCAAGGAGCTCGGCTCGCGATATGGCGGGAGCACCCAGCCGCTTGAGACTCCGTTCGCGAAGATTGAAGAGTTCTCCTTCGCGTCAGCGGAGCGGAGCCCGGTCGAACCCTACGGCGAGCTTGGAAGCACGGTGAGCGCGAACCCAGGATTCCAGGCGCGCTTCTCAGAGACAGGCGCACACCAGATTTCGCGCTCCGCCCTCCCCGAGGATTTTTGGCGGCGCGTACAGCGCGGCGACGCCTCGATGCCGCGATACATCGGCAAGGGGCCAGGTCCCTTCATCCTCTTCGAACTCGAAGGGGCGCTGTATATTCTCGACCAACACGCCGCGCACGAGCGGATTCTGTACGACAGGATCACCTCGAAGGAGGGCGAAAGCCAGCCGCTCCTCGTTCCCTACGTGCTCGAAGCGCATGAGAATGATCGCGTGCTCGAGGAGAGCCGCGACAAGCTCGCCTTCGTGGGCTACCGCATCGAACGCGACGGAGAGACGTGGATTGTCGAGGCTGTCCCCTCGATCGCCGCCTCGCAGTCGCTCGAAGCGCTCACCGAGTGGCTCTCGGAGCCGATTCCCGCCCAAACAAGCCCACTCGATGCGATCGCAGCGAGCCTCTCCTGCAAAGCGGCCATCAAAGACGGTGACATCCTCGATCAGCACTCCGCCGAAAAGCTCATTTCCGAGGCGCTCGCCCTGCCGGAACCTCGCTGCCCCCATGGGCGGCCAGTGTTTATCAGCCTCTCAAAAGAGAGGCTCTACGCGATGTTTGGGAGGCTTGTGGAATGACGCGGGCCGTGCGCATGCTCTGCGTGGCCGACGAGATCGATCTGCTCGTGTACAGCAACCAGATATGCGAGCGCTTTTCGGACATCGATCTCGTGCTCTCCGCGGGCGACCTGCCCAACGAGTACCTCGAGTACATTGTGAGCATGCTCAATCGCCCCATCGTTTCGGTCGCGGGCAACCACGACAAGAGCGACCTTCCCCAGGAGCGAGGCGCCCTCCACTACATGGCTGACCAGCGCGGGAGCCTCGGCCAGATCAGGTTCAGCATCAAGAAGGAGTGCGGCGTCCGCATTCTCGGCCTGCCTGGCTGCATACGCTACAACAATGGCCAGAACCAGTACTCCGACACGTGGATGACCTTTCGTTTGATTGCCATGATGCCCCGGTTCCTCCTTCGGAGACTTGTGTTCGGACGATCCGTGGATGTCATTTTGGCGCACTCGCCCCCCCGGGGAATCCACGACGGAGGCGATCCTGCCCACATCGGCTTTTCAGCCTACAGGTGGCTCATACGTCTCGCGAAGCCCTACTACTTCATTCACGGCCACGTGCACCTTTACGACATCCAGGAGCTGCGCGAGATGGAATATTTTGGAACCAAGGTGGTGAATGTGTACGGGCACAGAGTGCTCATGCTTCCCAAGGAGGCCAGCGATGTCGGATGATTTTCGGACACAGGCTGAAGCAGATTTCTACAGGGCGAGGACGAAGGCCTTCACAAGCCACCTCTTCGGTCTGCTCAAGCCCTCCATAACCGATCTCATGCCCTTCGAAGAGGCTAAGAAACTGATCCGCCCGACGACAGAAACCTACCGCGGCGTCTCCGCGGTACCGATCGAGAAAATTGTCGGAAGCGAAGGCAGATACCGGGATTTCAACCGATTTTTCTTCCCCAAGCGAGAACACTTGAAGGCCCGGTGGACGGGCATCGACGAACTTCAGTACAGGGATATCATCCTGCCGCCCGTGGTGCTCTACGAGATGGGAGGAGTGTATTTTGTCCGCGATGGCAACCACCGAGTCTCCGTCGCGAAAGCGAAGCGGCAATCCTTCATCGACGCAGATGTCATTTCGCTCAAATCGGAGATCAAGCTCGATCCGGAAATGTCGATCCACGACCTCAAGCTCGCGGTTGTCTCGTATGAGAAGCGCCGCTTCTACGCCGAAACGAACTATGTCAGCGTCGTCGGCGCCGATGACCTCAACTTCAGCGAACCTGGCCGCTACGACACCGTGAAAGGCCACATACAGGTTCACAAGTATTTTCTGAACCAGCATGTAAAAGATGAAATTCCCTTCTACCAGGCGCTCTACTCGTGGCATGAGAATGTGTTCCAGCCGATATGCCAGGCAATCGAAGCTGAGAATCTTATCGCGCTCTTCCCTGAACGAACGACTTCCGATCTCTACCTGTTCCTCGTCGCGCACTGGGATGAGCTCAAACGGAAATTCGGCCGGTTCGTCGAAATTGAGGAGGCGGCGGAGAGCTTTAAAGCGCAGGCAAAACAGGCCCGCCCTGGCTCTCTCGCGTATGTTCGCAACGTATTTTGCTCGATATCAAAAAAATTTGAAGATTTTTTGGCAAAATTGTAACCGTGCGATAAGATTTACATTACAATTACGACGAGAGTAAGTGAGTGCAGCTTCTTCATGCAGCCTCCATTGTATCGGCCGCCGGATACCCCTCCTTATCCGGCGGCATTTTTTTATGAATTGACTTTTCGACTCGATTTGAATATTCTAGTCGCGGCTGTTTTCCGCAATAAAAGGAGTTATCATGGCACAGATTTCTAAAAACGCGCGTACCTCTTCCTCTACGCATCATTTTTATTGCCCCTGCGGCGGCGAAATTAAAATGAAGACCATTTTCGAGAACGGCAAGGTCAAGAATGTCGCCGAATGCGAAAAATGCAAGAGAGTCGAGCGTCGCCCCAGCGATTTCAAATGATTTTTTGATCGCTGCATAAAAAGCCCCTGGTGCACGACCAGGGGCTTTTTTCGTGTCGATGTGGCGCGTGGTCAAGCGCAGATCGCGGTCAGGCGCTGGCGCGCATCTTGGCGATGCTTGCGCCGATCTCGCGCTGCGCGTCCGCGAGCATTTCGGCGATCTGATGCTTGCCTCTGGGCGCGTCGTAGATCTTCACGATCTCCACACGGTAGGGCTCTTTCCCAAAGCGCCGTAAAAAACCTCGGATGGTCGCGACGCGCCACCCGCCGTCGATCGCGATCGCCGCGACCGGCAGCGCCTCGGCTTCGAGAATTTTTCTCACTCCTGCCGCGTGGAAGGTTCCAAGCGCCCCGTTCCGCGAGCGCGTGCCTTCCGGGAATATCGCTGGACAGGATCGCTCTATCGCGCAGGTCTTGGCCATCTTGGAGATCGCCTTCATCGTCTCGATCGGTGCGCCATGGCGGTGTATGAGACTGTGCCCGCCCTTTCTGAGCGTAAAACTCACCAGGGGGACGCCGAACCGCAACTCCTTTTTGGCGACAAATCGCGGTTTTCGCTCAATGCCAAGAAATCGTATAAGCACAATAATATCCAAAAGGCTCTGATGATTCGAGACGACCATGCACTGCGAGGGTATCCGCAAATGCTTAGGGTTTGTAACGCTCAGTCTGAAGCCTCGAAACACTCTGAAGAGATCGAATATTACTTTGGCGCCGCGCTGCTCGTATTCCGCACAGAGCTGGTGCCTGTGCGATCGAGGCGTAAATATATATTTTATGACGAGGGGAAACTCCATCGCGGAGAGCGAGAGAATTACGGCTGATACTATCGCGGCGTTGACGAACATTGACCTAAATCTTTATCGTATTTCATCGCGGAAAGCAATCACCCCCTATAAGTATTGACACTTATAGGCAGTATCTGCTAATTTTGCTCTAGCATTTTCACCGAACCAAGTTCGCGTCCAGCATTTTATATCCGGAGGAATTCCATTGAGCGCAAGGAATTTATCAGCAGAGAAGCGTCAACGACAGAATGAAAAGCGCAGGCTCGACAATAAGAGCACAAAAACCGCGATCAGATCCGCCGCCAAGAAGGTAGTCACCGCATCAGAGAAGAAGGATTCGGCCGCCGCGAAGGAAGCTCTTCTTGAAATGATCAAGCGGATCGATTCCGCCGCCCGAAAAGGCGTCGTGAAGAAGAACAGCGCCGCGCGCAAAAAATCACGCATGCAGAAGCTCGTGAATAGACTAGGATAAGAACAGCCGGAATCACTGTCCGGCACTGTAGGAAGGAGCAGAGAATAGTATGGCCGAGAAACTTACTAAAGCCGAGCTGATAGATGCGCTGTACGAATCGCTGTCGCCGTCGAGCCGGACAACCCGAAAGGAAATCCATGAGCTTATTGACGGTTTGTTCTCGGAAATCAAGAGCGCAATTCTTGAAGGCAAAATTGTCGAGCTCAGAGGATTTGGAACCTTTGAAATAAAGCTCAGAAAGGGCAGATCAAAAGCGCGGAACCCCAAGACTGGCGAGATAGTCTCTGTTTCGGACCACGGGGTCGCTACATTCAGACCCGGCCGCGAGCTGAAAAAGGCCGCCTGGGAAATGGACACGACTCGCATCCCGAAGTCCTTTAGAAAAAGAGATTAGCGAGAGACCTCGCACCTATCGAAGGCTGTTCTATTGAACAGCCTTCTGTGTATACTATGAAAAGGCACAGCATCGAGCCTTCGGAAACATACGCGACCAGCATCGGCCCCGCGGTACAACTGAAGGGAACATTGCGTTCCACGCTTCCCCTTGATCTCCGAGGCGCGGTGTCAGGCTCAATAGAGGCCGGTTTTATTCGGGTCGCTCCCGGCGCTGCCATAGAAGCGACAGAGTGTTCAGTTGAGCGTGCGGCGATTTTAGGTCGATTCGAAGGGAACCTGAGAGCGACCGAGAGCATCACGATCCTTCCGAAAGCCAATGTCCGCGCACACTTGAAAGCACCGAGAATTGAAATAGTAGAAGGCGCGCTCTTTGAAGGCGAAATCGATGTCATTTCCGCGCAGAATGCCCATTGACATCGTTAGTTTGCCCTCATATAGTGAAAGAACAGAATAGTTTTTATGCGGTGCAATATACCGCATAGGTTAAAAACCACGCACATCGATTCAGCGCGTCGCCTTAAAATCCCAACACTGAATACAACGAGCCCTGGCATGCATGGCTCGATTCCAGCTGCAAAAATCATGGAGATTTTTAATGGCAGTTTACAGACGAAGAAAAGCCAATCAATCCCAAACTGAAACCTTCGAGTCAATCCATCAGGATGAATCGACACAAAAACAAGAGGAACAAAAGATGTCTCAGAGTCAAGAAAATACTCTGACGGGCGCTCAGAACGGCACGCTCTTTGATGCGCACGGCGAGGAAGAATCGAGCGTTGTCCACGAGATGAATTCCACCGACACGCAACAAAGCCATCAGGGCAAACAACAGCAGAGGAACCGATATCCAGTCGCGAAGATACGCCTAAAAAAGAAACCCTCTCAGGGCATGCCTTCCATGGAAGAGCCCATGCCGCAGGCTGCCGCGGAGCACGAGACGAATGTTGAGGCAGAAACGCAGACATCGAACGGGTTTGTCGTCGCTTCGCTCTCGACCGACGATCGGCAGCATCAGAAATTCGCGGAAGCCTCTCGCCTTGAGCTCGAGAGCCGCGCTGAACTGCGCAACGAGACGAGAGCCCGCCTCTCGATCAACGACCTCTCGAAGATGGGCATCGTCGAGCTGCGGGAGCTCGGTGCCAAGTACGGCATCAACCACGACCTACTCATCACTCTCAAGAAGCAGGAGTTGATTTTCAACACGCTCAAGGCGCACACCGAGCACGGCGGCATCATCTACGCTTATGGTTCGCTCGAAATACTGCCCGACGGCTACGGCTTCCTTCGCTCGCCGCAGAACTCCTACCTCCCCGGCACCGACGACATCTACATCTCGCCCTCGCAGATCCGTCTCTTCAACCTGAAGACTGGCGACACGGTGTACGGGCAGATTCGCAGTCCCAAAGAGGGCGAGCGCTTCTTCGCGATGCTCCGCATCGAACAGATCAATTTCGACGAGCCATCGGTGGCCCAGAACCGCATTCCCTTCGAGAACCTCACCCCGCTCTACCCCACTCAGAAGCTCAATCTCGAGACCGCCACCGAGGAAATCTCGACGAGGATCATCAATCTTTTCTCTCCGATCGGCAAAGGCCAGCGCTCGCTGATCGTGTCGCCGCCCCGCACGGGAAAGACGATCCTGCTCCAGAAGATCGCCAACGCGATCACCACGAATCATCCCGAGGTCTACCTCATCGTCCTCCTCATCGACGAGCGCCCCGAGGAAGTGACCGATATGGAGCGCACGGTGCAGGCCGAGGTCATCTCCTCCACCTTCGACGAGCAGGCGACGCGGCACGTGCAGGTCGCGGAGATGGTGCTCGAGAAGGCGAAGCGCCTCGTGGAGCACAAGCGCGACGTCGTCATCCTGCTCGATTCGATCACGAGGCTCGCGCGCGCCTACAACCAGACAGTGCCCACCTCCGGCAAGATTCTCTCGGGTGGTGTCGACTCCAACGCGCTCCACAAACCCAAACGCTTCTTCGGCGCGGCGCGCAACATCGAGCAGGGAGGCTCCTTGACGATCATCGCCACTGCGCTCATCGACACAGGCTCGCGCATGGACGAAGTCATATTCGAAGAGTTCAAGGGCACGGGCAACATGGAGATCAACCTCGACAGGCGCCTCTCTGACCGCAGGCTCTTCCCCGCGATCAACATCAAGAAATCGGGCACGCGCAAGGAAGAACTCCTCCTCACGGAAGAGGAACTTCAGAAGATATGGGTGCTGCGCAAAGTCATCAACCCGATGGACGATATCGAGATCATCGAACTGCTCATCGACCGGATGATGAAGACCAAAACGAACGACGCATTCCTGAGGTCGATGAACACTCCCTACCAGAGCATGGAATAATGCGGGTTATTGACTCTTCGAGCATAAAATATATATATTTAGACGCCGTCAATTTGGCCGGTTTTCAGACATGAGGTCTGCCTGACGCACACGGAGGAAGAAGATGAAAAAGGGAATCCACCCGAAGTACGAACACACCACGATTACCTGTGCTTGTGGCAATGTCATCGAGACCCGTTCGACGGTAAAGAATATTCAGGTTGAAATTTGTTCCGCCTGCCACCCGTTCTTTACCGGAAAGCAGAAACTCGTCGACACTGCGGGGCGCATCGAGCGCTTCAACAAGAAGTACGGTATCAAATCGGCAGAGGGAAAGTGAGCGCGAAACGCGCCGACAGAGAGCCGCCCCGGCGATGGGGCGGTTTTTTTTATCCTTCGAGCTTCAGCGCGCCGAGAATCGCGGCCATCTTCTGAGCCGCCTTTCCACGGTGTGAAATGCGGTTCTTTTCCTCCTGGGTGAGTTCGGCGACTGTTTTCGCGAGCGAGGGAAGATACACGACAGGGTCGTAGCCAAAGCCGCCTATGCCCCTTGGCGCACGCGTGATCTCTCCCTCCAGAGTTTCCTGCACGCAGATAAATTTATGGAGCCCGTACTGGAGCACGAGGCAGCACACAAAGGCGCAGCCGCGTGCGTCGACCCCCTCGAGCTCCGAGAGCAGCATCGCGTTCTTCCACTCGGCGCTGAGAATCTCTCCACCGTTCGAACCATAGCGCGCCGAGCCGATGCCCGGCCGTCCGCCGAGCGCGTCGACGCAGAGCCCTGAATCATCCCCGAGCGTGGGCCTCCCCGTAAGGCGGAAAAGAGCTTCGGCCTTGATGTGGGCGTTTTCAAAGAAGCTTTCTCCTGTCTCAACGGGGTCGAACCCGACAATTCCGGCATCCGAGGGCATGAGAAGCTCATGACTCGGAAAAAGCGGCCTCAATTCATCAATTTTATGCGCATTGTTTGTCGCGACGAGCAATTTCATAGCCACCTGTCTAGCCTAATTTTCGATAGTCCGCAAGAGTCTGTGCCGCCCCGATATTCTTCTTGAGATAGAAGAGACCGGAGTCGACGCTCCCCTTCGGGGTTTCGAGGAGTTGCGAGACGCACTCGTTCGATATGATCGATTTTCGGTGCTTCCGCCGATCAAGGAGCCGATAGTACCGCTGGCGGCAGCGTTTCATCGCGGAAAGGATCGCGACTCTCTCGCTCTCGATGAGCGAAGATTCCAGACGAAGCTCGAGCACGCGAAGGCGGATCCACAGTTCGTGCAGGCGGGCGTTCAGCTCGGTGACCTGCGCCATGTTGGACTCGGTTCTGCGTTTCGCGCGCTCGACGAGCCAAAAGAGGTACTGCTCCTGCAACCCGAGCGCGCCGCAGCACTTTTTCAAAAGATCCTCGTCCACATCCCATGCGCACTTCACAATGAGATAAAGGAGCCGCTTGCGATCCGGCGAGAGACGGCGGACGATGGTTCGAGGAGAGAGGCTCACCGGGGCGGGCGCGGTTGAGTCGCTGCGATCTTCCCTCTCCTCCACGGCGAGCTCTGCCGGAGCCTCCATCGCGAATTCCTCCGAAAATTGCGAGTATACGTAGGCATTCTCGCACAGGGTCAAAGAAAAATTCTGCCGATGCACACTCTTCGCGACAAAGCGCATGCTGCTGAGAAGGTAGGCATCGCGCGTGCGACTCTCCTTCTCAGCGCGATCTAAAATGGATTGGATTCGTGCCCGAAACTGACTCAAAGCCTCGGAAATTTCGTCACTGTCGAAAAAGCCGTAGAGACGTGGATGTGCATACATGTGGCGAACCAGATCGATATACGTGTTTGATTCCATGCCGTGCCTCCGGGGGATTCAATTGCAAGATCCGTGCCAGAAGAATCCCGCCAGGAGCGCTATCGAAGGCAGAGCGAGCCTATGTAGTTATAAAAGAAGAAGAAGTTCCCACGCCAATTTTTTTGCTCTTGACCGGATCGCAGGCGATTATGTGATCGTTTCACAGCGGCGAAGGGTTAAAAGCGCAAAAATCTCTGCGATGCAGGGCAAATTCTTGGCCAGAGGCGGAATTCGCGCGCGGAGTCGCCAGACCTCGAACAATGTTCGCGCATGAGAAAGTAAAGCCTCTGCGATAGAAGGCGCGCACTTGCCTTGAGAGAAAAACTCTTTCTCTGAGAAGGCGCGAGGCAGAGGAATACTGTGTTTTTCTGAATGCGCTCAGCGATCTCGCGCGTTATTTGCCGTTCTCTTCGTTGTTGAATACCGAGGAAAAGGCTTCGACGAGGGTGTGGACAACGCTATCGACCTTGCCGTTCATCGAGAGCCCAGCCGCGAGCCTATGCCCGCCGCCGCCGAATCTCTCGGCGATCTTGGCCACATTGATCGAATCGCGAGAGCGGATGCCCACGGTGCACATGTCGTCGGTTTCCTGTTTGACGACAAAACAGACCTCACAGTCCACAATACCCATCATGAGCTGGTAAAGGAGGTCTGAGTCTCTGCTCGACATGCCATATTTCTGCTGATCGTCGATCGTGACCCAGGAGACAAGAAGCCTCCCCTCGTAATAGGGGTGAATCCTGAGGAGAAGGTCGCCGAGCATGCGCCGGGAAGCCAGCGTGCGTCCGCCGTTGATCGCCATGAAGATGCGCTTCGGAGAAACACCGGCGTCGACGAGGCGCGCGGCGATCCTGAGAGTTTCGCTGCCCCGCTCGTCGAGGTGCCTGAAAAAGCCGGTGTCGGTGCTCAAGCCGAAGAAGAGAAGCTCAGCCTCCTCCTTCGTCGGACTGTGCCCCATCGCCTCGAGGAGAAGGAGGATCATCGCGGAGACCGCGGATGCCGATTCGTCGAGCCAGTCGTAGGGGCCCGCACCGGTGGCGGTTGCGTGGTGATCGATGAACGCGGCGGGAATATCCGGCATGCGCTCCGCGATGCTGCCGATCCGCGACATGGACGAACAGTCCAGCACGAGGGCGGCTGTCCGCTCAAAATCGCGCTCCGCGGGCACCTCGCTTTTGAAGCGCGACTCGAAGGGAAGAATCTCGATACGGTTGAAGGGGCCGGACGACAGCACGTGCACGCGTTTGCCCGCCTTCTGGAGCGCGGATGCGAGCGCGAGCTGAGAGCCGATGCAGTCGCCATCGGGCTCGCGGTGCCCGAGAATGTAGAAGCAGTCGTGCTGATCGATGAACTCGAGCAGCCGTTTAGGTACTGGTTTCATGGCTCGAGGATCTCGATTCAGAGGGTGGCGAGCATGATCGCTTTGATCGTATGCTTGCGGTTTTCAGCCTGGTCGAAGACCTTCGACTGCTCACCCTCGACGACATCATAGGTGACTTCCTCGCCCTTCACCGCCGGCAGACAGTGGAGAAAGACGCACTTCGGATTGCCGGTCTTCGCCATGAGTTCGGCGTTGACCTGGTAAGGCGAGAGCAGCGCGATGCGCTCAGCCTTGAGCGCCTCTTCGCCCATGGAGACCCACACATCGGTGTAGACCGCGTCCGCGCCTTTGACGCCCTCGCCCACATCGTCCGTGATCGAGAGGACTGAGCCAGACTCCTTGGCGTAACCGTCGCAGAGCGTCTTGAGCTCGTTGTCGGGCCAGAGGGATTTCGGCGAAACGATAGTGAAGTGCATGCCAAGCTTGGCGCTGATGACCATGAGCGAGCGTGCGACATTGTTGCGGCCGTCGCCTACGAAACAGAGGCGTTTGCCGTTGCAGTTGCCGAAATTTTCTTCGACGGTGAGCACATCGGCGAGCGCCTGAGTCGGGTGATACATATCGGTGAGCCCGTTGTACACGGGAATGCCTGAATATTTCGCGAGAATCTCTACATATTCCTGCTTATAGCCTCGGAATTCGATGGCGCTGAACATGCGGCCAAGCACGCGCGCGGTGTCTTCAATCGACTCCTTCGCGCCAAGCTGGATGTCCTGGTTCGAGAGGAATACAGGATGACCGCCCTCTTCGCCGAAAGAAGTCTCAAAGGCACAGCGAGTCCTCGTCGAGCGCTTCTCGAAGAGGAGCGCGATGGTTTTCCCTCGAAAGCGCTGCTTGCGGACGCCCTTCTTCGCCTCTTCCTTGACTTTTTTTGAAAGATCCAGAAAATAGCGGATTTCTTCTGGCGTGTAATCGATCCAGGTGAGCAGGGATCTGCCTTTCAGCGCGGACGGGTTCATATATCCTCCTCCGGCCATATTATAGAGCCCGCGCGTAAAGGTCAAGTTTGAACCGCTCACCCCCTTCAGGATACTAGAGAGCCGGCGCGCGGAGAGGTACTATGCAGAGACACAGGGCCTGTGGCAAGAAAGGAGCGTGCCGATGCTGACAGAGGACTTGAGCGGAAAGACCGAGGACGATCGCGGACCGAATCTCTTCGAGGCAGTGTACCAGCGACTCGCTCCTCTGTGGCCAGACGCGCGCCCGCTTCTCCGCTACGAGAACTGCTTCCAGCTGCTCATCGCGGTGATCCTCAGCGCGCAGACGACCGATGAACAGGTGAACATGGTTACGGGACTCCTCTTTGAAAAATACCCCAGCGCGGCCGCGCTCGGAGCAGCGACGCTTCATGATGTAGAAAATATCATACATCCTGTTGGCTTTTACCACGTAAAAGCGCAGCACATCGTCGCAACGGCGCAGGCGCTCGCGGAGCACTACGCGGGGGCCATCCCGCCGTCTCTCGAGGCGATGCTCGAATTGCCCGGAGTAGGAAGAAAAACCGCAAATCTTGTCGCATCCGCCTGTCTCGACATGCCGGGCATCATCGTGGATACCCATGTGCTGCGCGTGCTGGTGCGCCTTGGCCTCTGCCCAAAACGCGATGCCACGCTCGCGGAGACAATCGTTCGGGAGAAGCTGCCTTCAGCCGCGCACACGCAGTTCTCCTACAGCGTGAACAGGCATGGAAAATTCACCTGCACGGCGAGGAATCCCGCCTGCGTTCGGAGCGGAGACTCCTGCCCGCTCGACGACCTCTGCCCGAAGATCGGGGTGGGGCAAGGGCTCCAGAATTCGAGGGAACGTAAAAAGATTGAAGCGCGGCGCCAACTATTCTCGTCTTCTCCATAGAAGATGAGCGAGCACAGCGAATCCGACTCGGACCGCGCGGACGAAGATCCAATCGCGACAATCGCCCGCGAGCGCTTCCATATTCCTCGCCTCGCGCCGCTGCAGCGCTTCGCGATCGCCAATATCCTCGAAGACGCTGAGTCCTCGAAAGTTGGACGCGGGACACTGCGTCAGCTCGTGTTGTTCCCCACGGGATTCGGCAAATCTATCTGCTTTCAGCTGCCTGCGCTGCTGCTCGACGGGCTGACGGTGGTCGTCTATCCGCTCCTCGCGCTGATGAATGACCAGAAACGGAGGCTGGACGAGGCATCGATTCCCTGCGCGCTCTTTAGAGGCGGACTCTCCGACGCGGAGTGGAAGCGCGAAGAGGAGTCTATCGGCTCAGGCCGGGCCACCATCATCATCGCGAATCCCGAAATCCTCGCGACCCCAAAAATCGCGCGCTTCCTCTCTGGACGCAAGATCGCGCACTTCGTGATCGACGAGGCTCACTGCATCGCCGAGTGGGGAGAGACTTTCAGACCTTCGTATCTCGCGCTAGGAGAGATCGCTCACGCGCTGGAACCCTCTGTGCTGAGCGCCTTCACCGCCACCGCGGGACCCGGCATCATCGCGTCGATCGAAACAAAACTCTTTTGCGGAGAGGCCTACCGGATGGTGAGCGCGGAGGCCGATAGAACGAATGTACTTTACGGCGCGGTGCACACGCTTTCGCCGACGAGAACGCTCAGAACGTTGGTAGGCTCATGCAAGAAGCCCGCGATCATCTTCGAGCGGTCGCGCCCAGGCGTGAAAATGAAGGCTGAGGCTCTCCGCGCGAATGGCTGGGCTTCGGTGCGCTTCTACCACGCGGGCTTGAGCAGAGAGGAGCGGGAGAAGATTGAGTCCTGGTTCCAGGCTGCCGACGACGCGGTGCTCGTCTCGACGAATGCGTACGGCATGGGCATGGATAAAAAAAACATACGGACCGTGATCCACACGTCGCTGCCCGACAGCCCCGAAGCCTACATTCAAGAGGCCGGGCGCGGAGGCAGAGACGGTGAGCCCGCTGCGGCGATACTCATCCACGATCTAGGGAGGGACACAGCCCTCCGCTCGGGCGTAGAAATGTCGGAGTATGCGCGGAGCCGGAGCGCGCGCCTCGCCCCCTACCCCGCGCTCTCGAGCTGTCGCCGAGAATTCCTGCTTGGTGCCCTGGGAGAAAAGGAGACGCCGGTGTGCGGGCGCTGCGACAACTGCATCGAGGGGGAGTCTAATGAAGAGTGGCGGGAGGTCTGCTCGGGCGTCGACAGCCAGATCCTGCGCGCTGAGGGTTTTCTGGAGACCGTGACAGCGCTCGGCGCGCATCCTCGAGCTTTTGACGAGGCTGGGCTCGCCGAGGCCCTCGCGAGGAAAGGCGGGCGAGCTTCGGGCGGGCGGGCCATGCTTCCCGGCTGGAACGGCGAGGAGCTGCGTGAGCTCATCGAGGGTCTCGTCTATGCCGGAATCGCAGCACAAGCGCGCCGAGGACTTTGGCGAGGCAGCCTTTCGCTCACCGAGAAGGGCAGACTGTACTACCGCATCGCTCGAAAATGCGCGCGTCGAACTTGAAGTGTATCACTTTTCACCCTATCATGTAGTATAAAGAAACACCGAACCACAGGGAGAGCTCTATGGTGAACTTCAAGGATCTGGATGCGTGCGAAGCCTACAAGGCGCTCAAAAAGGGCGGCACATTCAATCTCAAGGCTTCTCTGAGCCCCGAAAGAGTCTCTGATTCGTGGATACCGCACGCCGCGGGGATGAAATACTGCTATGCCTTCGCACCGGTGGACGCTCTGGCGCTCGCGAAGCTCCAGGCGCTTGCGGATGAGCAGCAGCTCATCGAGAAGTATCGGATGCTCGTCGATGGCGCGATCATGAACACCGGCGAAGGGCGGATGGTACTCCACCATCTCGCGCGCGGCCGGCTTGGCGCCCCTGTGCTATGGAACGGAAAAGACATGGAAACCTTCTACCGCGAAGAGAAATCCCGTTACTATGAGTTCGCGCGGAAGGTTCGCGCGGGGAATATCCGCGGTTCAGGGGGAAAGCCCTTCGCGAACGTCGTGCAGATCGGCATCGGAGGCTCGGATCTCGGGCCGCGCGCGGCGAGTATCGCGCTCTCGCGCTGGGCGGCTTCAAAGGCGCGCGCGGAGCTCAAACCATGGTTCATCTCCAATGTCGACCCCGATGACGCCGACTGGGTGCTCTCGCAGCTCGACCTCGCCCAGACACTCTTTGCGCTCGTCTCAAAGAGCGGCACCACGCAGGAGACGCTCGCGAACGAAACGCTCGTGCGGGAGAGGCTCAGGCGCGCGGGAGTGAATCCTGACGCCCAGATGGTGGCAGTGACGAGCAAATCGAGCCCACTCGCGGGCAACCCGCACTATCTCGACAGTTTCTATATCGATGATTTCATTGGCGGACGCTACTCAACTTCGAGCGCGGTAGGCGGCGTGATCCTCTCGATCGCCTACGGGCCCGAGACCTTCGAAGAGTTCCTCCAAGGCGCGCACGAGGCCGACGCCCTCGCGCTCGAGCCCTCGATCTTCCGCAACCCCGCGCTCATGGACGCGATGATTGGACTCTTTGAGCGCAACATCCTGGGCTGGCCTTGCACCGCGGTGCTGCCCTACGCCGAGCCGCTCTCGCGGTTCCCCGCGCACCTCCAGCAGCTCGACATGGAATCCAACGGCAAATCCGTCAACCGCGCCGGATCCCCTCTCTCCTACTCCACCGGTCCCGTCGTATTCGGCGAACCCGGCACGAACGGCCAGCACTCCTTCTACCAGCTTCTGCACCAGGGCACCGACCCTGTGCCGCTTCAGTTCATCGGTTTCCTCAAGAACCAGATTTCGCCCGACATGAGCTCCGAGGGCTCGAACTCGCGGCAAAAACTGCTCTCGAACCTCGTGGCCCAGATTGTCGCCTTCTCGCTGGGCAAGGATGACGAGAATCCGAACAGGGCCTTCGCCGGCAACCGCCCCTCGACTCTCATTGTCGGCGAGGAACTTGGCGCCCGGCAGCTCGGGGCGCTGTTCTCGCACTTTGAAAACAAGGTGATGTTCCAGGGATTCGCGTGGAATATCAACAGCTTCGACCAGGAAGGCGTGCAGCTGGGCAAAGTCCTCGCGAAACGGGCGCTCGGCGCGATCGCGGAGGGCAAGGACGCTGGCGATCCGCGCCTCAACGCGCTCATCGGCGCGGTTCAAGCAGCGGCGCGCCAGGGAGACGCACCCCATGCCTGAGGCGCGCGCTTCAACATCGTGCATCGCCTTCACGGGGGGCGGCACCGGCGGCCACATCTACCCTGGACTCGCCGTTATAGAAGCGATGCGGACCCTCGGCTTCGAGGGACGCGTCATCTGGATCGGGTCGGAGAAAGAACTCGACCGGAAGATCGTCGAAGAGCTCGGCGTCGAGTACTCCGCGATCCCCTCGGGCAAGTTCCGCCGAGAAATCTCGCTGAGGAACGTGACCGACATCTCGAGGATCATCGCGGGGTACTTCACGTCGAAATCCATCCTCAGCACCGCGCGGCCTTCGCTTCTTTTTTCGAAAGGCGGCTACGTCAGCGTGCCCCCCTGCCGCGCGGCCGCGAAACTCGGCATCCCTGTCATTACCCACGAGTCAGACGCCTCTCCTGGCCTCGCGACTCGCCTCAACAGCGCCAAGGCATCGACCATTCTGACGAGCTGGGACGAGACCGCCGCGTACTTCTCGCCGCAGCTTCGCGGAAAGGTGGTGCGGGCTGGAAATCCCGTGCGGCCGAGCCTCTTCGGCGGCGACAGGGCCCGGGGGCTCGCGCGCCTCGGTTTTAGCGCCGACAAGCCCGTGCTCTTTGTCCTCGGCGGCAGCCAGGGGGCGAGAGAGGTGAATGAAATCGTGATCGGGGCCCTGCCGCTGCTCGCCCCGCACCTGCGGATTGTCCACCAGACAGGCGCCGCCAACTTCGATGAGGTGCGCGCGCGCGCGCCAGACGACGAGGCGATACGGGCGTCGTACCGACCGCTGCCGTACCTCGGGCCCGAGATCGCGGACATATACGCGGCTTCCGACATCGTGGCGGGCCGCGCGGGGGCAGGCACTGTGTGGGAAGCCGCGTCGCTCGGGAAGCCGATGGTGCTCATCCCGCTCGCGGGCGCGGGCACGCGCGGAGACCAGGTCGAAAATGCCGCCCTCGCCGCGAAGGCGGGCGCCGCCACGGTGCTGCGGGGCGACGACTGTACCCCGGAATCATTTGCCAACGCGGTGATGCGCGCGCTAGACCCTCTCAACATGAGTGCCGCGATACGCGCGTGCGCCGCTTTGACGAGGATCAGCTCATCGACTCTGCCCGGCGCGGATCGCGCGCAGGCCGAAGAAGCTGCCATTCCCTCGGCAGAATTCATTGCCCGCCTCGTACTCTCGCGGCTCGATGCGCGGACGGAGGAAACAAGATGACTACGATAGACTGGATTTTCAGCGCGGTTGTGATTGTGCTGGCGGCCCGCTGCTTCGTGCGGGGCTTCGTCCACGAAGTTCTCTCGGTCGCGTCCATCGCCGTGGGCATTCTCGCGGGGCTCCTGCTCTCGAACACGGTCATTACAAAGCTCCTCCCAATGGTAGGGGCGAATACCCTCCCCTACCAGGCCCAGTACATCATCGCTTTTCTCCTCTGCTTCATTGTCGGCTTCCTCATCATGAAGATCATCGAGCGTATGCTGCGCGAGGGGCTCGAGGCGAGCAGCCTCGATGTGTTCGACAGGATCCTCGGCCTTGTCCTCGGCGTCGCGGAAGGATTCATCGTCGTGGGGCTCTTCATTGTCATTCTGCAGATCCAGCCCCTGTTCGATGTCTCGGCCCTCCTCGCGAACTCGCTCTACGTCAAGCTGATCGGTCCCATCATCGGCCCCGCCCTCAGCGGCTCAATTTCACCCATGATAAAGGGGAGCGCCATTCCGCAAGCGCTCCAGAATCTGAAGGGAAAATAGCGTGTTCGAGAATCTGCTCTTCCAGGAACGGGCTTCGGATCAGCTCGTGTCAATGATCGCGGCTCGCGCGATACCGCCGGCGCTGCTCTTCGCGGGGCCGGAAGGCGCGGGCAAATTCACCGCCGCCCTCGAATTCGCGCGAGTGTGCTCCTGCGAGCGGGATGGCCAGTGGAACTGCTCCTGTCCGCAGTGCGCGCGGCACCGAAGCCTCTCGCACCCCGACCTCCTCGTCTTTGGCCCCCGGAGTTCGCCGCAGGAGATCGCGGTTACCTCCGAGTATTTTTCGGGCAGCCCGAGCGTGTCGTCGTACTACGCCTTTGTTCGCGCGGTCCGCAAGCTATTGCGCCGATTCGACACGACGCTCTGGGCAGGCGAAGAATCGAAGCTCTCCAAGGCAGCCTCCGCGATAGAGTCGCTGGAGGAGATGCTCGAGGAAATTTCGACGCTTGTCGCGAAGAAAAAGAACGATCCGCTCAAGAGCGTGACCCAGAAAGCAGTCGAGGTGACAGCCGGTCTCGAGGCCATGGTGCCCGATGGCATCCCCGTCTTCATGGTGCGCAATATGGCGGCCTGGGCGTCTCTCGCCCCCGCGAGCGCGCAGAAGACCATCATCATCCAGAACGCCGACGCCGCAAACGAGAGCGCGCGGAACGCGATGCTAAAGATTCTCGAAGAGCCCCCCGCGAGGGCGCGCTTTGTGCTCACCTCCTCGCGGCGCGCGGCGCTCATCGCCACGATTCTCTCGCGCTCGCGCCTCATTTCGTTCAACGCGAGATCTGAAGAGCAGTCGCGCGAAATCGTCTCGAGGCTCTTCAAGATGCGCGACGATGCCGCCTCGCTGCAGGAATTTTTCCAAAAGCGGAGCGCCTACCCCACCGAAAAGGCGAGCGCAGACGCTGAGCTCTTCTTCGGCGCGCTCTTGGCTGAGGCCATGGCGCGCGACAGCGCCCTCTCCGGCGATGCCGCGGAGGAACTCGCGCGGCGCGCGGCGACATCCAGAGTCTCAGCGGCACGCGCGCTTAAGACAATCGCCGAGGAAACGGGCTCCTTCGGCGCGAAGAGCGCGAAATTCGCAGACTCTCTCTACGTATTCATCCGAGCGTCGACCCGGCTCCTCGCCTCAGTCGCCCTCGATCCGACCTCAAGCCCCTCGCTCGTCGCCCACATCGACCGGGTGTCGGCGAAACTGCGCGAGCTGGGCGTGCAGTACAAGGCCTTGAACCGTTCGCCAGAACTCCTTCTTGAGGCCTTCGCCAATGTGCTTGGAGTGAGAAATGAAAGCAGTCTATGAGAACGCGCTCAAGCGTATCGACCGAATTCCCCCCGAGGGCCTGAAGCAGATCATCAGGAATATATCGGTGGAAAATTCCATCTACGAGGCCGCGCTCAACTCGACCCTCGATGGCATCATCGTGACCGATCTCGAGCACAAACCCCTCCTGATCAACAGATCCGCCGAAAAGATTCTGAGGGTTGTCTCCTGGACTCAGGACCTCACGCTCTGGGAGCAGCTCGACGATGAGCGCCTCATAAGCTTCTTCCGAAAAACGCTGACGGCTGAAGAGAACGTCTTCAACCGCGAAATTTCCATCAACCGCCCGAGCGGCGCGCGTGTCATCTCCATCAGCGTCTCCACGCTCGTATCCGAAGGAAAAATCGCGGGCAACCTGATCCACATCGAGGACATCACCGAAAAGCGGCGCCGTGACGCGCAGCTGCGCCGCGCGGAGAGCCTCGCCGCCCTCACCACGCTCGCGGCGGGCGTCGCCCACGAGATCAAGAACCCCCTCGCCTCGATCAGAATCCAGCTCGGCATCATGCACCGCATCCTCGAAAAGCGCTGTTCGAAGGATACCGAGCCCATATTCCACAACATTTCGCTCGTCGAGCAGGAGATCGATCGCCTCAATTCGATTGTCGTCGATTTTCTCTTCGCGGTGCGGCCCATGGACATCACCCTTATTCGAGACCGCGCCGAAGAGGTGGTTCAGGAGGTCGCCGAACTCATGAACCACGAGGCTGAGGAGCACCGGATCGCGCTCGTCACGCAGTTCGAGCCTGAACTGCCCGAAGTGATGATCGACCGCAAGCACCTCAAGCAGGCGCTGCTCAACATCGTCAAGAACGCCATCGCCGCGATGCCCGAGGGCGGCACGCTCACCATTTCGCTCACGACGCAGAACGACGAGCTGCTGATCGCCGTCAAAGACACGGGGATCGGCATTCCCGAGGAACTTCTCGCCAAGATTTTCGAGCCCTACTTCACCACCAAAGAGAGCGGCACCGGCCTCGGCCTCACGATCACGTTCAAGATCATCAAGGAACACAACGGCGAGATCACCGTGGAGTCGGCGCCGTCGACAGGCTCGACCTTCACCATCCATCTGCCTATTCCCCAGCCTGAGCAGAAATCCCTGCCGAAGTGGGATGACGGGCTCAAGGTCGAAGCTTCACACACGGAGGGATAAATGCGCGCCACGCTCCTCGTCGTCGACGACGAACCAAATATCAGGGATGGCCTCGCCCAGCTCTTTTCGATCGAAGGCTACGATGTCCACACCGCGAAAGATGGCGTCGAAGGAAAGACTGTCATCGACAGGGACGACATCGATGTGGTGATCACGGACTACAAGATGGGCAGGATGAGCGGCCTTGACCTGCTGCAGTACATCGTGAGCACGCACCCCGGCATTCCCGTGATCATCCTCACCGCCCACGGCAGCGTGGACAAGGCGGTCGAGGCGATGCGCCAGGGAGCCTTCGACTTTGTCGCGAAGCCGCCCAACACCGACCACCTCGTCAACCTCGTCAAGCGCGCCCTCGAGACGCGCGAACTCTACCGCAGCAACATCGAACTTACCGCCGAGGTCGAGAGCCAGCGCGCGCGCAGCTACATCATCGGCCAGGCTCCTTCGATCAAGCGAAACTTCGACCTCATCCGCAAGGTGGCGCCCACCAAGGCGAGCGTGCTCATCACGGGCGAATCCGGCGTGGGCAAGGAACTCGTCGCGGACGCGATCCACAATCTCTCGCCGCGCAAGGACAAGCCTTTCGTGAAGGTGCACTGCGCCGCCCTGGCTGAGAGCCTCCTCGAGAGCGAGCTCTTCGGGCACGAGAAGGGCTCATTCACAGGCGCCACCGCGCGCAAGCGTGGCCGTTTCGAGATGGCCGACGGCGGCACGCTCTTCCTCGACGAGATCGGCGAGATCAATCAGAATGTGCAGATCAAGATACTCCGCGTGCTCCAGGAGCGCAAATTCGAGCGTGTGGGCGGCGAGGAGACGATCGAGGTCGATGTCCGCGTCATCACCGCGACCAACCGCGACTTAAAAAAGGAGATCGCTGAGGGCCGCTTCCGCGAAGACCTCTACTACCGCCTCAATGTGGTGAACATCCACGTGCCGCCGCTCCGCGAGCGCCGCGAGGATATTCCCCTCCTGGCAATGGCCTTCCTGAAGGAGTTCGCCGAGGAGAACTCGAAGCCGATCGAGGGTCTCGAGCCGAAGGCTCGCCAGGCGCTCTACACCTACGACTGGCCAGGAAATGTGCGCGAGCTGCGCAACTGCGTCGAGAGCGCGGTGGTGATGGCCTCGGGGAAGCTCATCACGGTGGATGACCTTCCGCCGGGTCCTCGCTCGAGCGGGGAGTCTCGAGTCATCAGCATTCCGGCATTCTCGTCGATGGAAGACGCCGAGCGGATTCTCATCGCGGAGACGCTGGCGCTGGCGGGTGGAAACAAGTCGAGGGCGGCGGAGATTCTCAAGATCGGGCGGAAAACGCTCTACCAAAAGATTGAGCAGTACGGAATTCGCGCGGGGCAGGAGCCGGGAACGGCGGCGGCTGAAGCGGATTGAGGGGCAACGCGGCCGAACGCGCTGTACGTGCGGGAAGCGCCGGGTAGAGCCTGGTTTGCTGCGCGGCCGCGCAGCTCACACGATGCCGCGGCGCCGGTTCGAAAGTTTCGCGCGAAGGCGCAGTATGGCCTTCGTGTGGAGCTGGCTCACTCTCGATTCCGTGACCTCGAGGATCTTGCCGATCTCCCGCAACGTCAAGTTTTCGTAATAGTACAGCGCGAGCACTTTCTTCTCTTTGTCGGGAAGCTCCTGGAGCGATTCGAGGATAACCCGGCGGACTTCCTCCCGCTCGAGCACGACATCGGGATTGTCGGTGTGCAGCGACTCGATCGTGTCGCCGATGGTGCCGCCTTCGGTGTCGGGGTTGATCGGCCATATCTCCTGGAGCGAGAGAATTGAAGACGACGATACTTTCGCCATGATCTTGAGGAGTTCCCTTCGGTCGATGCCCATCTCGAGGGCAATCTCCTCGTCTGTGGCGGGGCGGCCGAGCTGACTCTCGAGCTTGGCGATCGCCCGCTCAATCTGTTTCGTCTTTCGCCGTATGGAGCGCGGAACCCAGTCGAGCTCGCGGAGGTGGTCGTAGATCGCGCCCCGGATGCGCGTTACCGCGTAGGTTTTGAATTTGACATGCTTCTTCGGGTCGAATTTTTCGATGGCGTCGAGGAGTCCGAAGTTGCCGTATCCCACGAGATCGCGGTACTCCACCATCGAGGGGAGCGTGACGGACACCTTGCCCGCGACATACTTTACGAGCGGAGCATACCGCACGACGAGCTCATCGCGGATATGGATATCTGCTGTGCTGTGATAGAGTTCCCACAAACGATTTTCCGCATACGCTGCATACTGCATGCTCGGCCGTCCTTTTCTAGCTGCCTAGAGAATGTATTTGCTCAAATCCTGCTGCTGGACATAGTCTTTGAACCGTTCGTCGACATATTCCCGATCGATCGCCACATTCGTTCCCGAACGTGTATCCGCGTCGAAGGAGATGTCCTCGAGGAGCCGCTCCATCACGGTCTGAAGGCGGCGCGCGCCAATATTCTCGCTCTGCTTGTTTGCCGCTGCGGCGATTTCGGCGATGCGCGCGACCGCGTCCGAAGAAAATTCCAGGGTGACGTTTTCGGTGCCGAGGAGCTGGATGTACTGCGTGACGAGGGCATTCTTCGGCTCGGTGAGGATGCGCACGAAGTCCTCGCCGCTGAGCGCCTCGAGCTCGACTCGGATGGGAAAGCGTCCCTGGAGCTCGGGGATGAGGTCCTGGGGTTTCGAGACATTGAAGGCTCCCGCGCCGACGAAGAGGATGTGCGTGGTGTCGATCGGTCCCCACTTCGTGTTGACCGTCGTGCCTTCGACGATGGGCAGAAGATCCCGCTGCACGCCCTCGCGCGAGACATCGATGCCAGATGAGCCCTTGCCCTCGCGGTTCGCGATTTTGTCCATCTCGTCGATGAAGATAATGCCCGACTCCTGAGCCCTGGTGCGGGCTTCCTGCGTGATTTTCTCTTGGTCCACGAGGCGCTCGCGCTCTTCGGCCTCGAGAAGAGGGCGCGCCTCGGCAACAGAGACGGTCCGCTTTTTCTTTTTTCCTCCGAAGATATTCTGCAAGCCACCAAGCGCGATGTTCATCTCCTCGAACTGGCTTCCCGCGAAGAGCTCAAGCTGGGGCCCCTGCGCGGGGACCGATACTTCGATCTCCCGGGAGTCGAGCTTGCCCTCCCTGAGGAGCGTGCGGAATTTTTCTTTTGTCTCGTTCCCTGAGCTGGGGGCGATGACGGTTGCCTGGGATTGGCCTACGGGTTCGTCCGAATTCGTGATGCCGGGGAGGAGAAGGTCGAGGAGCCGGTCCTCGGCGCGGCGCTTGGCGTCGTCGGCGATGGCCGACTCCATCTCTTCCTTGACCATGGAGATGGCTGAGGCCATGAGGTCGCGCACCATGGACTCGACGTCGCGGCCGACGTAGCCGACCTCGGTGAACTTGGTCGCTTCGACTTTGATGAATGGGGCGCCGCAGAGTTTGGCCAGGCGCCGCGCGATCTCGGTTTTGCCGACGCCGGTTGGGCCGATCATCAGGATATTCTTGGGGGCGATCTCGTCGCGAATCTCCTCGGGGAGACGCTGTCGCCGAACTCTGTTCCTGAGCGCGATCGCCACTGCCCTCTTCGCCTTGTGCTGCCCCACGATGTAGCGGTCGAGCTCTTCGACGATCTTGCGGGGAGTGAGCGCGTCCTGGTCGAATGTCATATTTCCTCCACAATGATGCGGTCGTTGGTGAAGATGCAGATGGTCGAGGCGATTCCGAGGCTCTTGCTCGCGATTTCTTTCGCCGTGAGATAGCCGGGGAGGTTCTTCGCATCCTCGACTCCCTGGGCCTTCGCGGCCTCTTCCACGCGCTTCGAGGCATCGAGGTAGGCGATCGCCGCCGCATAGGCGTAGCTGCCGCCCGAACCGATGGCGATCGCGTCCTCGCTAGGCTCGACGACATCGCCGGTACCGGAGAGGAGGAACATCTTGTTCTGATCCGCCACAAGCAGCATCGCCTCGAGCTTGCGCAGGACGCGATCGGTCCGCCAATCCTTGGCGAGTTCGACAGAAGCCCTCGTGAGGTCGCCGCCATACTCCTGAACCTTCGCCTCAAAGTGCTCGAACAGCGTGAACGCGTCGGCGGTCGCCCCCGCGAATCCGCAGAGCACCTTGCCGCCATAGATCGTGCGTATCTTCCGCGCGTTGCTCTTCAGCACCGTGTTGTTCATCGTGACCTGCCCGTCGCCCGCCATGGCGACGTGGCCGTCCTTCTTCACGGCCAGAATGGTCGTCGCATGCATTTGCATAGTCGTATCGCTCATTTTTCCTTTCCTTTCGAGCCGTGCGGGTGCGCCTGCTCGTAGACGCGGCGCAGCCGCTCCATGTCCACGTGCGCGTACACCTGCGTCGTCGATATGCTCGAGTGCCCGAGCATCTCCTGCACCACGCGCATGTCCGCGCCCGCCGCGACGAGGTGCGTCGCGAAGCTGTGCCTGAAGGTGTGCGGTGTCAAATGTTTCTTGAGGCCAGCCGCAAGCCGCCGCCGCTCAAGAATTTTCTCGGCGCCGCGCGAACTCAGCGGGAGGCCCTTCGCGTTCACGAAGATCCTGCCGTGCTCTTCCACGCCGAGGCGACGCATGAGCGCGGCGCGGTACGGCAGATAGCGCTGGATCGCTGCCAGCGCGGAGTCGCAGAGGAAGACCATCCGCTCTTTCGCGCCTTTGCCTTTGACCCGCAGCATCGCGCCGCCGATATTGAGCCGCGACATCTGCGCCCCGCAGAGCTCCGAGACACGGCTTCCCGTCGAGTACATCGCCTCGAAGAGCGCCCTGTCGCGGACATCCCGGAAACCGTCTCCCCCGATGCCGTCGAGGAAGGCCTTCGTCTCATCCTCGAAGAGGAAGGCGGGAAGCGGCCTTCCCATCGGGATATTCTCGACCTCGCGCCCCGGATTGACCGCGCTCGCGTGGAAGCGCACCCGGTAGCGATAAAAACCGCGCACCGCGGAGAGCGCGCGATTTACCGAGGAGGACGCGTGCTTCTCCATCACGAGCGTGCCCGCGAAGGTCCTGATGTCGCTGGCGTCCGCCGCGTCGATATCCTTCCCTTCAAGAAAGAGCTCATACTGCGCGAGATCCCGCCTGTACACCTCGACCGTCCGGGGAGAGAGTCCCCGCACCGCGCCGAGATAATCCAGGTAATCGTCGATCCGCGCATCCATGGCTCAATTTCCTCCCGTGCCTTCGTCTTTGTCGGTTGAGTGCAGATAGTCGCAATTCGGATTGATGCACACTTTGTGCGAGCCTGTTTTCTTGTCGTACTTTTCGACGAGGAACCAGCCACACTTCGGGCAGGTCGCGTTCGTCGGCTTGTAGAGGGTCATGAAGTCGCACTCGGGGTAGTTCGAGCAGCCGTAGAATTTCTTGCGCTTTCCCTTCGTCGAGACGCGAGGGACGATGTCGCCGCCGCACTTGGGGCACTTCGCGAGCGGCACCGACTTGGTGAACGTGCACTCGGGGAAGCCCGTGCAGGAGAGGAAGTACCCGAACCGGCCCAGTTTCTTGATGAGGGGGCGGCCGCACTTCGGGCAACGCTCCTGCGTCGATTCGTCGAGCGCGCCGTGCATGTCCTCGAGCTCGTGCATGACGTCCTCGACCTTGTCGCGGAGCGGCACGTAGAATTTCTTCATTTCGCCGACCCAGTCGACGCGCTGCTCTTCGACCTTGTCGAGCATCGACTCCATCTGTGCCGTGAAGCTCGTGTTGATCACCTCAGGGAAATTCTGCGAGAGGATGTCGTTGATGATCTTGCCGAGGGGGGTCGGCACGAGTTGCCGCTTGTCGCGGAGCGCGTAGTAGCGCTCGATGAGCGTCTCGATCGTGGGCGCGTAGGTCGATGGCCGGCCGATGCCGAGCTCTTCGAGCGTGCGGACAATCGAGGCGTCGGTGTAGCGCGAGGGGCCCTGCGTGAAGTGCTGGGTTCCGTCGATATTGTCGACAGTGAGCGCCTCGCCCTTTTCGAAGGCGAACTTGTGGCTCGTGCGCTCCTCTTTCGAGGCGCCGAGGCGGATCACCTTGTAGAAGCCTTCTTCGAGAAAACTCGAGGCTGAAGTTCTGAACACGCCCTCGCCGATGGCGATGTCCGCCGTGAAGGTCCTGATGACCGCAGGCTTCATCTGCGAGGCCACGAAGCGCTCCCATATGAGCGAGTAGAGCTTGAGGTGATCGCCTTTCAGATAGCGCGCGGCCTCGTCGGGCGTGATGTCGATGCGCGTCGGGCGGATAGCCTCGTGGGCGTCCTGCGCCGCGTTGCTCACGGAGTAGCGGACGGGCGTCTCAGGCGTCTGCGCCGGGAAGTTCTTCGCGAGCCACTCGTGCGCTTCGCTCAGGGCGGTGTCCGAGATACGCGTCGAGTCGGTTCTCATGTAGGTGATGAGGCCGAGGCGCTGGTGCCCCATGTCGATGCCTTCGTAGAGCTGCTGGGCGACCTTCATCGTCTTGGTGCTCGTGAAACCGAGGCGATTCGCGGCGGTTTGCTGGAGCTTGGACGTGGTGAAGGGAGGCTTTGGCTTGACCGATCTGTCGGAGTACTGAATATCGGAGACGGCCGCGGGTTTCCCGTTGAGGGCGCCGATGATGCTCTTGGCCTCGGTTTCGCTCTTGATGGCGGGTTTTTCTCCCTTGAAAAACGCGAGTTCCGCGCGCACCGCGTGCTGGCGCGCCTTGAGCTGGGCCTCGATCGTCCAGTATTCCTCGGGGATGAAGGATTCGACTTCCTTTTCGCGGTCGCAGATGAGCTTGAGAGCGACAGACTGGACGCGGCCCGCCGAAAGTCCCGATTTCACTTTTTTCCAGAGAAGCGGCGAGAGTGTGTAGCCGACGAGCCTGTCGATGACTCGCCGGGCCTTCTGCGCCTCGACGAGGCTCATGTTGATCTCGCGGGGATGCGACATCGCGTCCTGCACTGCGGGCTTGGTGATCTCGTTGAAGGTGACGCGGCTGATCGGCGCGTCCTTAATTTTTTCTTTGAGGTAACGGCCAATCTGATACGCGATGGCCTCCCCTTCGCGGTCAGGGTCGGCCGCGAGCACCACCGCGTTCGAGCGTTTCGCCTCGTCGGTGAGTTCCCTGAGCTTGTCGGCCTTGCCGCGCACTGTGATGTACTCGGGCTCGAAATCGTGATCGACGTCGACCGCCATCCGCGATTTTGGAAGGTCGATCACCTGCCCATTCGACGCGAGTACCCTGAAATGGGAACCGAGGTATTTCTCTATGGTCCGGGCCTTCGCGGGAGACTCGACGATGATGAGGGTTTTGGCCTTGGCGGCGCCGGCGCTCACCTTCGCCTTCGCGCCCGAGGCGGATTTCGTGCTCGAGGTCGGCTTCGCGGCAGCCTTTGCGGCAGCCTTTACGGGTGTCTTCTCCGTCGGTTTAGCGCTCGCTTTGGCGGACGCCGATTTCGAGGTCGCCGATTTTACGGACGCTGGAGATTTAGCGCGCGGGGCCGCGGCTGTATTCTTTTTTGTTTCTGCCATTTAGGACTCCTTGCTTCGCGGCTGGCCGCGCCGCTCGATTTCAATACCCCAATCCCAGACACCCCGCCCTTCCAAGAGCGCGAGCATGTCTTCCCCGCTTCGGACCGCGCATGCCCCTTCCCGAGCGAGGGCATCGGCGCCCGCATTCCGGGAAGAGCCCATACAGTCCGCCGCGACCGCCACATCGCGCCCCTCGCTGAGCGCGAGGTCCGAGGTGATCAGCGCTCCTGATTTCGCGGGCGCCTCCACAACTACGGTGAGTCTCGATATTCCGGCAAGGATTCTGTTCCTCTCGGGAAAACGATATCGGTCTAGGCTTACGCCAGGAGGATATTCCGTAGCCAAACAGCCGCCGCGCTCGATGATCGCGGCCGCGAGCGATAGGTTCGAGGGTGGATACACGCGGTCGGATCCGCAGGGGAGCACCGCGACCGTGCCTGCGCCGCGGCGCTGAAGCGCGCCTCGGTGCGCCGCCGCGTCGATTCCGCGCGCGAGGCCGGAAACCACGCAGATGCCCGCATCGGACGCAGCCTCCGCAAGACGCTCCGCCGCGCGCACACCGCTCCACGTCGGCGCTCTCGTCCCCACCATCGTCACCATCGGACTCAAGAGAGCGCTCGCCGCTCCGCGCACGAAGAGGCCAAAGGGCGCTCTGTGGATTTCTCGCAGCAGCGAAGGGTATTCGCGGTCGACCACGCTTACGTAGCGCACGCCTCGGCGAGCCAAAAATTCGGCGTCGCGCTCGGCATACTCCCACACCTTCGCCATGTCAAGCGATTGGGTTCGGATTGAACGGTATAAAAAGCCTTCGATTTCGGCAAGTCCCAACGAGAGAAAATCTTGCTTTTCTGAGATTTGCTCGAGAAGAAGGAGTCTCTCTTGCCAGGTCAGAAAGTGCAGCCGGTGCATCGCGAGCTTGAGCGGCAGCTCAACGCGCCCGAGCGAAGGCAATCTGTCGACCACGCGGTCGAGTTCCTGCTGAAGCAGCGGCGCGCACACCTTCGAACGCCTCGAATGTGCCATACCCGAGTGTCCTCCGCGAGAATATACGCTCCTGTGCGCCAATGCCGCTTTCATTTTTTCACTTCCTCGGAAAATATTCGCGGTGATACATGCCGAGCGACGCCTCATCGATGTGCGTGTAAATCTGCGTCGTAGCGATGTCGCTGTGCCCAAGAAGCTCCTGAACGGTGCGGAGGTCCGCTCCGCCCGCGAGGAGGTGCGTCGCGAATGAGTGCCTGAAGGTGTGCACTTTCGCATTGACGCCAGATTTCACCCTGATTTGGCTGAAACGCTTCCAGATTCCCTTTCTCGAAATGCCCTTCCCCTCCTGATTGAGGAAGACATACTCGGATTTTCCGCGCTTTTCGAGGAGCGGACGCGATTCCGAGAGGTATCTCGTGATCCAATACAGCGCCTCCGTACCGAATGGCACGAGCCGCTCTTTGCGCCGCTTGCCGAGCACGCGGAGAAGCCGCTCTTCCAGATAGAGCTGCTGGAAGGTGAGGTTTGCAGCCTCGGAGATTCGCAGGCCACAGGAGTAGATGAGCTCAAAGAGCGCCCGGTCCCTGAGGCCGTTCGGCGTGCTGATGTCGATGGAGTCGAGCACATGTTCGACTGAATCGGAGTCGAGTACGTCGGGAAGGTTCCGATCCTGCCGCGGGGTCCGGATCTGGATCGATGGATCGTCCGTCCGCAGCTTTTCGTTGAGACAGAAACGGTAGAAGGCGTGCAGGCTGGCCACGATGCGCGCCATCGTGGTGCGCTGGAGCCCCGCCTGCGAGCGGCCGACTAGATAGGCCAGGAGGTCCTCTCCGGTCGCGTCCAGCGGCGTTTTCCCTTGACTGCTGAGGAAATGCTCAAGCATCTCCATCTCGCGCACGTAGACGTCGGCGGTGAGCACGGAGCGTCTGCGCGTCGAGAGGAGATATGCCTGATACCGCCGCAGAAGGATTGTCACCGTCTGCCTCCAAAGTCCTCTGAACCCACGCGCTTGTTGCGGAGCGCGGTGGGAATGTCGAATTCATCGTTGTCGTTCTCGGGGTCGAAGGAGACACGCCTGAACGAGTCCTTCGGCGCTGGCCTCTCCCTGCTGTCGGCGGGTTTATCGCGCTCGGAGGCCGGCCGCTCTTCGCGGAAGGGCCACTCGCTGGGGCTCAGGAATTCGGTGGGGCGAGCCGATCCGAGTGTCGTTGCCGTGCCGGTGCTTGTCGGGGCCTTGTCGCTGGGTTTGGACCGAGCGGAGCCGAAACCTGTCGCGATCACGGTGACGCGGACTTCGTCCTTGAGCGCGCCGTCGCTCACGACGCCAGCGATGATGTGCGCGTCTTCGGCCGCCTTGGACGTGATGAGGTCGATCACATCCTGGTACTCGGTGAGCGAGAAGTCCTCTCCGCAGGTGACATTGACGAGGATATTCCTCGCGCCCTCGATGCGCGCGTCGTCGAGGAGCGGGTTGTTGACCGCTTTCTCGGCGGCATCCTGCGCCCTGTTCTCTCCGCTGCCCACGCCGATGCCCATGATCGCGTCGCCCTGCCCCTCCATGACGGTGCGAACGTCCGCGAAGTCGATGTTGATGTCGCCCGCCAGCGTGATGAGGTCGGAGATGCCCTGCACTCCTTGGCGAAGCACTTCGTCCGCGACGCGGAAGGCCTCTTTGAGAGGCGTCTTTTTGTCGACGACCTTGAGGAGGTTCTGGTTGGGAATGACGATGACGGTGTCGGCCGCCTGCTTGAGCTTCGAGAAGCCCTCTTCGGCGATCCTGTTCACCACGCGCCCCTCGAAAGTGAAGGGCTTCGTGACCACCGCGACAGTGAGCGCGCCCAAGTCGCGCGCGGTCTGGGCGATGATAGGCGCCGAACCGGTGCCCGTGCCGCCACCGAGGCCCGCGGTGACGAAGACCATGTCCGCGCCGCGCAGAGCCTGCTCGATCTTGTCTCGGTCTTCGATGGCCGCCTTTTCGCCGACCTCAGGCTTCCCGCCTGCGCCAAGCCCCTTCGTAATCTTCGAGCCGACACCGAGCCTGATTTCGGCCTTGGACCGGCCCAGGTCCTGAAGGTCCGTGTTCACGGCGATGAATTGGACATTCTTGAGGCCCGCCATGATCATGCGGTTCACGGCGTTCGACCCGCCGCCACCGGTTCCGATCACCTTTATTACCGTGGGGTTGCCTATTCCATTATCATCTACAAGTTCAATCGCCATACGAGTCCTCCTTGGCCTTTATTAGAAAAACTTCTCTTTAATCCATTTCACGAGAGAAAAACTTCCCTGCCTGCTCTTCTTCTGGCGCTTCCTCGGACTCGGTTCCGCCGAGAATCCAGCACGCTCAGCCTCGAGAAGCGCGATGCCTACCACCGCGGAGAAGGCAGGCGAGTGGAACGCGGGGTCGAGCCCTTGCACCGCGGCGGGAGAACCGATGCGCACAGGCACGCCGAACACGGATCTCGCGCAGTCGTCGATGTGGGGAATGAGCGACGCGCCGCCCGTAAGGATCACTCCAGCCTTCACGAGCTCCTTGAGTCCGCTCTTTTCAATGCGCTCATTGACCATCTCAAAGATTTCCTCGACACGCGGCTGAATGATGGAGACGAGCTTTCTGCGCTCGAGCTCCACGGGCTCGCGGGCGCCAAATCCTGGCACAATGACCATTTCGTCCGGATCGATCGCGTCGGTCCAGGCAGCGCCGGAATCTCGCTTCAGATGCTCGGCGGCGTCCACGGGGATGCTGAGCATGATCGAGATGTCGCCAGTGATCTGGCTTCCTCCCGCGGGAATCGCCGAGGTGAACACGGGTTCGCTCTCGGAGAAGATCATGAAGTCGGTGGTTCCGCCGCCAATGTCGATGAGGAGGCAGCCGAGGTCCCGCTCGTCGTTGGTGAGCACGGTGCGCGCACAGCCGAGAATGCTCAAGTAGCTCTGCTCGACCTTGTAGCCTGCCCTCGTCACACACTTGAACATGTTCTGCACAGTCGAGACAGAGCCGGTGATGATGTGGACGCCGCACTCCAGGCGTACGCCGGTCATGTGGAGGGGGTTCCGGATGCCCTTCTGGTCGTCGACCGTGTAGGAGCGCGGAATGACGTGCAGAATCTCCCGGTCCATCGAAATGGAAACCGCCCGGGCGGCCTCGTGCACGCGATCGATGTCTTCCTGCGTGATTTCACGTCCGCGTCCGGTCACCGCAACCTGCCCGTTCGTGTTAAAGCTCTCGATGTTCGCCCCGGAGAGGGCGAGCGACACCGCGCGGATGTCCGAACCGGACATGAGCTCAGCCGCGTCGAGCGCCGAGGTGATGCTGTTCAGCGTACCCTCAATGTTGAGCACGACACCGCGCCGCAGACCGTTCGACGGTGCGGTGCCGATTCCCGTAATTTCGAATTCGCCGTTCTCGCCGAAGCCTCCGACAATCGCCTTGGTGACGGAGGTTCCAATATCGAGAGCGACTATGCTTGTATCAGCCAGAGACGGCCTCCTTCGTTTGATACACCACGGTACCCGATTGGAAATCGATCTCGCTGGGCTGATTTCCCAGACCCCTGGACCGAAGGATGTCGAGCACCACAAGCGCGTTGCGGAGCGATTCAGCGTTGATTCTGAGGGGCATTCGCACCGCTGTCTTCATATGCACGGGATAGAGCAAGAGCTCGATGGAATCTCCCGAGATCCTTACCGCCCGAATTTCAGAGAATGCCTTGAGGAGCACCGGAGCCTCGCGCTTGACGGAATCGAGGCTCGCGAAAAGCGGCATCAGCGCCTCCGGCATTCGCTGCCCTGGCGTGAACTGCGAAAACTGTATGCCGGAGATCACGGGGAGCTCCGGATTGCGCGAATCCTCGGCGTCGATCGCCGCGAACGCGATGCCCTCGCCATCGACGAGGACGAGCTTGGTGCCCTGCTCGGAGGTCACCGCGATAGAGGCGACAGCCGATCGCTCTTGAATGTCGATCCCCAGCGTCGATGGCAGAATCCTGTACGCCTTCACGCGGGCCACGCGCGGATTCGCCGCTATTGAACTCTCGATATCGCCGAGCTTGAGCGAGAAGAGCCCCTGGTCGCCGATGCCGCCGAGCGAAGAGAGTATCGCGTTTTCCGAGAGGGTTTCGAGCCCGCTGATCCGCACCGACTCAATTTTGGTGAGGCGCGGAAGCGTGATCGCGGAGCCCGCCCCAAGCAGGCAGAGCGCGATGAGCGCGATGAGCGCGCGCAGTCCAGCGCGGCGCTTCGGGGGAGCGACTGGCCGCACCGCTTCGCTCAGTTTTTCGGCGGACGTTGAAAGCGAGATCGTCGCGGGGGCGATCCGGCCCGTGAGCGCCGGTCTCGCTGACTCTTTCGATTTCCAGCTGTCGCCAGCAGCGCGGCGCGCGCCGGTCGGCGTGGAGGCGCCGCGATCGGGCTGCGCGCGGAGATTCTGTGTTCGAGCAGTGTTCACCCTCGTTCCCGGCATCGAGGTCTCCCGACGCGCGGTCGTGGTGACAATATCCACCGCGTAATTGTCTGAAACCGAGAGGAGCGAGCGCGTTCTCTGCTGCTCTTTCTGCGCTGTTTGAGCCAAAGTCTCTTGAGTCTCATGCTCTTTCGCGATGACTTCAGTCATGGACCGCTCCCTTCGCCGCACGCGCGCCATTGTAGCGCGCGGAGCCTGAACTGCCGCGCACGAGATTGATGAGGATTCCGCAGGAAATGGCGCTCATAAGCGTCGCCGAACCGCCAGACGAGAAGAAGGGCAGCGCGAGCCCCGTGGTCGGCATAACGCCTGTGACGACCGCGAGATTGAGGAGCACCTGCAGAGACAGGAGGGTGATGAGCCCAAATCCCGCGAGCTTCGTGAAGTAGTCGGCCCCGGAGAGCTTCGAGCCAGCCCTGAACAGTATGAAGGCCCAGAGCGCCATCACCACGACAACGCCGAGAAAGCCCGTCTCTTCGACAAATGCGGCGAAGATGAAATCCGACTGCACTTCGGGGATCGAGCTGATCTTGAGATTTCCGAGGCCGATTCCCTTGCCGAGGAAGCCGCCTGACTGGATCGCGCGCAGCGCGCTGTACATCTGGTAATTGATCGTCTGCGCGTGGTGCCCTGGCATCAGGTAGCCGACGAGGCGCTGCACGCGGTACTGCGATGAAAAGATCATGAGCGCGCCGTAGAGCAGCATGAAGAGGCTCAGGCTGCCGATAAAGACAATGGGTGTCCCCGCCAGAAAGAGCATCGCGAGCGCGATCGCGAGCACGAGAATCGAGGTCGAAAAATCTTGCTGCAAGAATATAAGCACGGCGGCGATCGCCACCATCACGAGCGCTGGAATGGTCGTCATCCCAGACTCGACGACACTCTCTTTTCTGCGGTCCAAGAATGAGGCGAGGTAGAGCACCATCACTGGTTTCCATATCTCCGAAGGCTGGAGCGTAAATGATCCCAGCCTGATCCACCGGCGCGCGTTGTTGATGGTGATCCCAAGCGGCGTGGCGATCGGGAGCGCGAGGCCGACGAGCCCGATGACAATCGCGACGGGCAGCAGCGCGCGCAGCAGTTTCATGGGCAAGAGCGCCGCCGCCACGAGGCAGAGCATGGAAATCCCATAGAGGATGAACTGCTTTCCGATGATCGAGAAGGGCCCGCCATTGCGTATCGCGAAACCGATCGACCCGGACCACAGCGCAAAGAGCCCCACGAGCGACACGACGAGCACGGCCCCGCTGAGGTGCCAATCCACGCCCTGTCCATCGATTCGCGGCGTCTTCACACTGATTTTTCTGTTCATCGTCGCCTATCCTCACTGAATCTTCAGCGTCGAGAGGGCCAGAAGGGCAAAGATTCCGCCCAGAATCCAGAATCGCACGACCACCTTGGTCTCCTTCTGACCCTTGAGCTCAAAGTGGTGGTGCAAGGGCGCCATCTTGAAGAGGCGCTTGCCCTTGGTGAGCTTGAAGAACATCACCTGGAGCATGACCGAGCCGAGTTCCATCACGAACACGCCACCGATCACGAGGAGAAGGATTTCCTTTTTCACCATGAGCGAGAGCACGCCGAGCACACCCCCGAGAGAGAGCGACCCCGCGTCGCCCATGAACACCTCGGCTGGATGCGAGTTGAACCACAGAAAACCGACGCAGGCCCCGAGCAGCGCGAAGTTGAAGACGGTCAGCTCGCTCGCCTGCCTGATGTAGGGCACGCCAAGGTACTGCGACCAATCCGCGCGGCCAGTGACATACGTCAGCACGGAGAAGGCGAGCAGCGCGAAAATCACGAGGCCCGAGGCGAGGCCGTCGAGTCCGTCGGTGATGTTCACGGCGTTCGACCAGGCGGTGACATAGATCATCGCGAGGGGAAGCCAAAAAACGCCTAGATCGATGACATGGACTTTAAAGAAGGGAACATAGAGCTTCGTCGCGGTTGGCCCCGTCGCCCTGTAGATGGCGTAGGCTGCCGCGCCTGAAACGATGAACTGGAGCACGAGCTTCTGGATCACCGAGAGCCCGTCCGAGCTGTGCTTCTTGATCTTGAGGAGATCATCCGCCGCTCCGATGAGCCCGAAACCGAGGAGAGAACCGAGCGCGATCCAGCTGTACTCGCTCTTCACATCGACCCAGAGCACGACCGACACGAGCACGGAGAGAATGATGAGGATTCCGCCCATCGTGGGCGTGCCTGTCTTGGCGAGATGAGTCTGCGGACCGTCGGTGCGGATCGATTGGCCAAACTTGAGCACGCGCAGCCGCTCGATGAGCCAGGGCCCGATGAGGTAACAGATTGCGAGCGCCGTCAGGGCGGCGTAGGCTGACCTGAAGGTGAGATACCTGAAAATATTGAAGGGGGTAAAATACTTGATGAGCGGAATCAGCAGTTCACGAAGCATGTGAACCTCCCGTTTCAGGCGCCGAGCCCTGGAGGAGCCCCGCCCTCTCAAGCTCAGGGATGAGCCTCTCCAGAGCCATGGCGCGTGACCCTTTCATCAGCACAAGGTCGCCGCCGCGAGCGAAGGCGCACAGCGCGGCGCTGAGCGCCTCAAAATCGCTGGTGCGCAGCAGCGCGCCCGCAAAACCCGCGTTTTTTAGCTCCTCTTCCGCGGCGGCCATCTCGTCGCCAAAGAGGAAGATCGCGCTGGGCGCGGCACGGGCCGCAATGGCCCCCACCTCACGGTGCGCGCGCCCGCTCTCTTCGCCGAGTTCGAGCATGGAGCCGAGCACCATGATCTTTCTTCCCTTGGCGGGTATTTCGCTGAAAAACTCGATCGCCGAAGCGACACTGTCGGGGTTTGCGTTGTAGTAGTCCTGCATCACGGTGATCGCGCCTTCGCGGATCTCGGAGCGTCCAAAGAGTGCCTTGACGCCAGAAAGCCCGCGCACGGCCGCGCGCGGATCGAGATTCAGCGCATTCGCCACAGAGAGGGCGGCGCAGGCGTTGAGGAGATTGTGTTTCCCCGGAAGCGCGAATTCGATGTGCTGCCCCTTCCACTCGATGCTCCAGCCCCGCACTCCGAGATTCTCGATCGTGCCGAGGCCCTCGGTGCTCCTGAGTCCGAAAAGAGAAACACGGCCATGCGCCTTCGAGCTCAAAAATTGCCGGTAATCGTCATCTTCCCAAATGAGGGCGCGCTGCGAGCCATCGAAGTGCGAGAAAATCCGGCTCTTTTCGTGCGCGATTCCGTCGCGCGAGCCGAAGATGCCCACATGCGCCGTTCCGATATTCGTGACTACCGCGATCTGCGGCTCATACATCCGCGCGAGCTCGTCCATTTCGCCGACGCGGTTGATTCCCATTTCAAAAACGCCTACCTGATGCTCTGCCCTGATATCGAAGAGGGCCAGAGCGAGGCCAATATCCGAGTTGAGGTTGCCGGGGCTCATCGCCACCGCGCATTCCGGGTAGGCGGCGGAGAGCACCGCACCGATGCACTCTTTTGTCGTCGTCTTTCCGCTCGACCCGGTGACCCCGATGCGCACCATCGAGTGTCGCATGCGGTGCTCGCGAGCCGCTTCCTGGAGCGCCGCGAGCGGCGAGTCGACGAACACGAGCCCGACATCGCCAGCGCGCGCAGTTTCCCGCACCGTGCGGAGCACCGCGTCCTTCTGCTGGATGTCGACGAGGAGCGCGCTTGCTCCCGCCATCACCGCCTCGCGGATGTAGAGGTGGCCATCGGTGCGCTCGCCCGCGAGCGCGACGAAGAGACTCCCGGGCTTCACCGCGCGAGAGTCCACGACCACCGAAGATATGATCATCTCGAGATTGCCGCGGCAGGTGCCGCCAACGATTCCCGCCAGCTCTTCAACCGAAAAAAGGCGCGCCCGCGCGGAATCGCCAAGGTCATTTTCCATGGCCGCTCCCCTCCTGAGGCGACATTCCTTGAATATCCGTCACGATGATCCGCTGCTCCGGAGTCGCGATCTGCATGCCGCTGCGGATCGCGGTCTTTTCGACGCGTTCCAAATTTGAGAGCTTGGAAATATTCGCGTCCAGCTCTTTGCCAGTCTTGATCATGTCCATCTCGGTGCGCTCGAGCGCGAGCACCGACGCCCTGAGCGTGGTGTAGCGCGTGGTCTGAAACACAAGGCCGATGAAGAACAGGCAGGTGATGATGGCCATGATCCAGAATCGCCGGGAGTTCATGCTTCCACCTCGCCTTCCTGGCCATTGTGCTCGTCTTCCCGCCTTCTTCCGCCCTGGCGGACGGGTTTCGCGCGGGCGCGGATGGCGCGTAATTTAGCCGAACGCGACGGGGGATTGCGTCGAATTTCTTCTTCAGTGGGCTCTTTGGGCTTCTTCCACTCGAGCGAGAATTCCTCGCCTCGCGCCGTCTCCGCGAAGATATGCTTTACGATCCGATCCTCGAGCGAATGGAAACTGATCACCGCGCAGATGCCATCGCGCTCGAGAAGGCCGATCGCGCTCCGGATCGCGCGCTCTGCGCGTCCAAGCTCATCGTTCACCGCGATGCGCAGGGCCTGGAAGGTGCGCGTGGCTGGATGAAGCCGCCCGTGCCGGTACTCGGAGGGCACCGATTCCGCGATTATTTCCGCCAGCCTCGCCGCGCGATGGATGCGCTCCGTGCGGCGCGCCGCGACTATCGCCCGCGCGATCCGCCTCGAATAGCGCTCCTCTCCGTAGGTATAGATGAGATCGGCGAGCTGCTGTTCAGGGTATTTCGCGACGATGTCCGCGGCGGAGAGCGAAGCCTGCGGCGAGAATCGCATGTCGAGAGGTTCGTCCGAGGCAAAGGAAAACCCTCTCCCCGAAGCCGCAAGCTGATATGTGGAAATTCCCAAATCAAAGAGAATGAAGGATGCGCTCAGCTTCCCATTGGCGTCGAGAAAACTCGGGGCGCGCTCGCCCAGGATTTCCGCCGGTGCGGCCGCTTCCAGCGAAGAGAGCGCCTCCAGCGCCTCATCGTAGTACGAGTTCACTACCGCGAGCCTGTCGCGGTAGACTGCGAACCGTGCGGAGGATCGCGCGCAGGCTTCGGGATCGGCGTCGATGCCGACGCAGCGCAGTTCTGGATAGGCCGCGAGAAGCGCCTCGGCGTGCCCGCCTGCCCCGAGCGTGCAGTCGATCGACAGACGCAGCTGTGGCACGGAGGCCGCGAGCGCCCGAATCTCATCGAGCATCACGGGAACATGAAGAGAAAAGGCGAGGTTCTCTGGATTGTTCAGATCGGTGGCGATTGGATTTGCCCCGCGCGCTTGTGGCATTCCGGATTCCTCACGAGAGCGTCAGACCGCCGAGCTCTTCGGCCGCCGACAGGAACTCAGACTGATTCTCAGCCAGATACGAGACATATCTCTGGCTGTCCCAGATTTCCACATACCGAGAGATGCCCAGGATTACACACTCTTTTGAAAGACCGGCCCAATCCCGAAGGCTCTGAGGAATCGAAATCCGGCCAAGCTTGTCGACTTCGACTTCCTGGGCCGGAGCGATGATTCTTCGCTGGATGAGGCGTGACCGAGCCTGGAAGAGGCTCGTTGAGGCCAGAATACGCTGCGAGAGCTCTTCCCACTCCTCGGGCGCGAAGAGCCAGAGGCATGTATCGACACCCTGCGTGAGCACGAGGCTAGAGGGCATATCCGCGCGCAACCGCGCGGGAAGCGAGAGCCTCCCCTTCTCATCGAGCGTGTTCTTGAACTCACCGGTTAACAGCTTCATTTTCCACTATTTCCTACAATTTCCCACTATTTCCCACTCACCTCTCATTTTATGACGATATTTCATGCTGTCAACAAAACTTTAGAAAAAAGAATCGACAGAAAACGAAAAATGCATAAATATGACTACACGCATGTATAGATGCGCACGATTGCGAGGATTCTTCGCTGTAGAAAGAAATTAGAGCTATGAATCGCGTCGGGGGCCGCGGTTTTGGAGAGATTTCTTAGTCGCGTGAAGGGACAGACCATCTTGGGCCGCCCTGGCGATATTGGCGGGCGCGTCCGGGTGGATGCGCCGCATCGCGTCGAGCGCGGCGGCAGCCTCGGAGCGTTTGGTGGTGCCCGCAAGCGGACATGGCGAGGGTTGGACCGGCAGCGCGAGGCGCGCGCAGAGGCGCCGGACATCGGACTCGTCGCAGAACACGAGGGGCCTGATCACCCTGAATTTCTCGTCGAAATAGTCTCTCACGGGCGAAAGGCCTTCGAGTTTGCCGTGCTTGGCGAGATTGAGGAGGGCTGTGTGCGCGATATCGGTTCTGGTGTGTCCGAGCGCGATGGCGCGAATGCCGAAGGAGAGAGCCTCCTCGGCGAGGGCTCTTCTCCGCGCGTGAGCGCAGAAGTAGCAGCCCTGCGAAGTGTCGATCGCCGTGGGGCGCACTGAGAAGGGGACGGCCGCGGTTTCGCAGAGCGAGCGCAAGGCGGCGAGCGCGGTGGCCGGCATGGGATTGGCCGGATTTTCGATGTAGCAGGCCCTCAATCGCGGCGTGCCCGATTCATCACGAGTATCCGACAAAGCCTGCCGCCGTGCCGTCCGCAGTATCGCGGCCAGGAGCACGAGAAGGGCGAGCGAATCTTTTCCTCCGGAGAGTCCCGCGAGTATGGCCTCCCCAGGCGCGATCATCGAGTAGCGCGACATCGCGGCGTTCACACGGATCGCGAGCCTGTCAAACCAGGGTTCGAGCTTGCCGTACAGCGTCCGGAGCAGCTCGGGCGAAGGCGCGAATTCTGCCACCGCGTACTCCGGATTCAACCGAGCAGCGCTTCGACCAGGGCGCCGATATTCTTGTTCTGAACGCCTGTCTGCGGGCGAATGTACACGCGGATCGTTCTCAACGCCGAGGATACGCGTTCCACCGTCGTCGGCTGGAAGAGCGTCGAACGCTGATCGAAGGCTTCGAAATAATCGTCGATTTTTACCATGAGATCGGTTTCGAGCTTGATATGTTCAGGTATATCGATGACCACATCGTTCTCGGCCAAATCCGCCGCCTGCGCAAGCGTGCTTTCCGCCTCGACGCGCTTGCTAATATCGAGGAGGTCGGCGTGCAGCGGATTCGACTCGGTGAAGGGGTGCTCCGCCGCGAGCTTGTAGATGCGCTTTTCTTCCGCGTCGCGCGCGAGCTTGAAGGCCGGGAATTTAGTGTGGCTCATGAGCCGCGCGAAGCTTGTGTCGTCGAGGCCATAGAGGTTGGCGCTTTGAATCGCTCCGCCCGCGAGGCCAAGGTAGACAGCCTTTCTCACCATGGCGGTCGCGGCCCGCACCGCAGGATGCCAGTACACCGCGCGGTACATCTGGTACTTCGCGAAAATCAGCGCTTCGATGCTCATCTCGCCCTTCATGTCGATGGCGAGTTTGTCGTCGTGCACCACGAGGCGGCGCATGATGTAGTCGGCATCCTGAATGCCATAGGGCACGCCGCAGTAGAACGCGTCGCGCGTGAGATAGTCGATTTTATCGGGGTCGAGGACGCCCGAGAGAAAGGATCGGAAAAGAAGGGTCTCCCTGCTCTCCCCCGCCGACCTGTCGGGATCGATGATCGCCGCTGCCTGATCGGGGTCAGCGCCGCACTCGGCGACGTACTGACGGAGTGGTTCGGTGATGAGCATGTCGCCCGCCAGCGTCTCGTGGCGCATGAGCGGAAGGTCCTTGAGCGAGTGCGCGTAGGGGAAGTGGCCAATATCGTGGCAGAGCGCCGCGACGAGGAAGGAGCGCAGGCCTGTCTTCGACACGAAATCGATCTCTCCCTTTTCGACAAGCGCGAGGGCCATGCGACGCGCGATGTGGTATACGCCCAGGCTGTGCGCCTTGCGCGTGTGCGTCGCGCCAGGATAGACGAGCGCCACGGGACCGAGTTGACGAATCCTGTCCAGCACCATGAACGTTTTTGATTGAAAAAGGGCGTGGAGCGAACTGTCCATGTGGACATCTCCCCACACCGGATCCCTCACCACCACATCGAAGCGGTGCAGGAGAGCATTCAATAGCAGTATTTCCGACATGAGCGCCCCTCTTCTCGTAATCTGTCGCAGGAGGAATTGTACCAAGGGAAATTGGAAAGGTACAGCGCGGTAACGCGGCGTGCGGGCACTGAAGCGCGGCGCTTCGACATGGCTCGCCACGCGTCGCCGCGCCAGCGTTGACCAACCTGGCGCCTTTCGGCCATGATGGGGCGTGGATTTTCTGCATGGCAATGTGTTTCACGCCGCTGACGGCTTTCTGCACCACCTCCTCGAAGAATTGCCGGAGGCTACAAGGATCGATGGAGATCTGGTGAGCCTGTGGTCGAAAGAGGGTCCTCGCCCCCTCGATCTCTCCGCCCACCCCGTATTCTGGACACGCAACACCTGGCTCGAGCCCTTTCTCCTGGAGTTTTCCTCGATCTCCGAGGCCGCCCGAATCCTAAAATCGCTGCAGCGCAACTGGAACCCCGTGCCCGCCGCCTTCGCGCGGCGCACGCTTCTCATCGCGGAACAGCTTCCGCACTTTCCGACAAAACCGCGCGTCTTTCCCTTCGAGATGCCTGCGGCGCCCATGGGAGCCTTCACGCTCCTCGACGAGCACCTGCTTCTGGGTTCGGCGAAGTGCGCAAGCCCCTTCCCTGGAGGAGCCTTCGAGTTTGAGGAGAACAAGAGCGACCCTCCCTCGCGGGCCTACCGGAAGCTCTGGGAGGCCCTCGAGTTCGCGGGACGATTGCCCGCGCCCGGCGAACGCTGCCTCGACGCGGGCGCGAGCCCTGGAGGCTGGACATGGGCCCTGGCTTCGCTCGGCGCAACCGTGCTCGCGGTGGACAGAGCGCCGCTCGAGCCGCGCATCGAGCGGATGCCCAAGGTCACCTGGCAGCGCCACGACGCGTTCACCCTGAAACCTGAGGAAATAGGCCCCGTCGACTGGCTGTGTTCGGATGTGATCTGCTACCCCGAGGCGCTCTGGAAATGGATCTCGAGGTGGCTCGAATCGGGGCTCGCGCGCAACTTCATCTGCACCATAAAAATGCAGGGCAACCTCTACGACCGCGACACCGTGCTGCGGTTCGCGTCCGTGCCTGGGTCGAAGGTGCTGCATCTCTGGCACAACAAGCACGAGCTGACCTGGATCAAGCTGGCGCCCTGAGGCTGACTCATACCTTCAAAGTCGGAGTGCCCCAACTGTTGCCTCCTCATGCCCCAAGCCGCGACTTGAGGCGAGAGAAAAATTCCTTCTTCAAATCTTCTTCGCGCTGCGGGGCCGCGCGCTGCTGCTCCGCGAGCACCAAGAGGTTCTTGGGGAGTTCGTCGAGAAAGGGCGATGGAACCGTGTCCTGCGGCGCGCCATTCTTGCTCCGCTGGAGCGCGTGGCTGAGGTAGAGCTGTCTCCTTGCGCGGGTGAGGGCGACGTAGAAGAGCCTCCGCTCCTCCTCAACGTTTCCGTCGCTCTCCTCGAGCGAGCGCGCGTGCGGGAGAATGCCGTTCTCGCAGCCGGGTATAAAGACATAGTTGAACTCGAGGCCCTTCGCGGCGTGAATGGTGAGGAGGCTCATCTTCCCCTCCTCTTCGTTGGAATCGTCGCGCACCGTGAGTGAGATGCGCGCCAGATACGCGAAGAGTCCCCGCTCGAAAGTGTCGGGATCCTTCTCCCAACGCTCCGCCGAGGCCGCAAGCAGTTCTATGTTCCGGAATTTCCATACGGCTGCCTTGTCGCTCTTCTTGTGCTCATCGAGGAGGTACTGCCAGTAGCCCACATCTTCTACGATCTTGCGGATCGCCGCCGAAACCTCAAGCCTTCTCTGGAGCAGGTCCTCGCGCAGCTGGGCGAGATACTCGAAAAAACCAAAGACCTCGGCGAGCGACTTCTGGAGATGCGCGTCGCGAGTGCCCTCGTGCGCGTCGTGCCGAGCGCGCTCAGCGGCCCGGTGAAGCGATGATCCGTGGCCCTTCGCGATGTTCGAGAGGTATTCGATCGTCGCGCGGCCAATGCCTCGACGCGGCACGTTGAGGACGCGCAGCACGGAGACGTCGTCGTCCGGATTCGCGGCCGCTTTGAGATAAGCGATGATGTCCTTGATTTCCCGCCGCTGGTAGAACGATGGCCCGCCAGCGACCCGGTACGGGATGTTGTGCTCAACGAGCTTGTCCTCAATGCCCTCGGAAAGCGCGTTCGTGCGCACAAGAATACCGAAGTCTTCCCAGTCAGCCTGCTCCCGGAACCGGATGTCGCGCATCGCGGCGATGATTTTTTCCGCCTCGTCCTCATCGTCCGCGCAGTCGAGAAGGGTAATCGGCGTACCGCTCGTTCCATGAGGTGACCAGAGCTGTTTCTTCTTGCGCTTCTGATTGTGCGCGATAACTGTGTTCGCCGCTTCGAGAATGCTGCCCGTCGACCTGTAATTCCGCTCGAGCTTCACCTCCACAAGCCCTGGGTGATCGAGCTCGAAGCGCTCGATATTCCGGTAATCCGCGCCGCGCCACGAGTAGATCGACTGGTCGTCATCGCCCACCACGCAGATGTTGCCGCTCTCAATCTGCCGTATGAACTCGTACTGCTGAAGCGACGTATCCTGGAATTCGTCGATCATCACGTAGCGGAAGCGCTCGCGGTAGCGCGCTCTCGCCTCGTCGTTATTCTGGAGAAGTTCGAGCGGCAGCGCGATGAGGTCGTCGAAGTCCATCGCGTTGTATACTTTGAGCATTTTTCGGTAGAGCGCGTAGAGTTCGAGCTCCCGGCCTGTGAGGTCTCCCTGGTTGCCGTAGCCGGATCGAAGCGCGGAGAAAAGCTGAGAGAGCCGGACGGGATCGAGCTGGTCGGTGGACCAGCCTAACTCGTGGGCACTCTCACGGATCGCGTGGATCCTGTCCTGCTCGTCGTAGATGCTGAAGTTTGGCCGATATCCCAGAAGGCTGGCCTCTCTCCGGAGCATCGACGCGCCGAACGAGTGGAAGGTCGACACGGTGAGGCTTTTGAGCGGCAAGCCCGTGAGCTCGTGGGCCCGCTCCACCATTTCTTTCGCAGCCTTGTTCGTGAAGGTGAGCGCGAGAATCGACTCTTGCGGCACGCCACGCGCCAAAAGATGAGCGATTCTGTATGTGATGACTCTGGTTTTTCCCGAGCCCGCGCCCGCAATGATGAGCACCGGTCCCTCTGTGGCGGAAACCGCGGCATACTGCTCCGGATCGAGCTCCGCGCGAAAATCGATGTGCATGATGACCCTGTTTCGCCGCGCCGAGCGCGCAGCCGCATATTACATAGTTTTGAAGAAGATTGTCCGCGTACCCGCGCCCCAGAGCGCTACCAACAGACTGACAATCAGCCCTGCGAGAACGACCCCTCCCGCGATGGCGAAGAATGATTTTTTATAGGAGAGCCCCAGCACCCACGCGCCGAGCGCGCCAGTCCACGCCCCCGTCACCGGGAGAGGGATGGCCACAAAGATCATGAGCCCCCAGTAACCGTATTTCTCAACCTTCGCGTGCACCTTCACCCTCGATTTTTCGACAAATCGATCGAAGAAGCGCTGGTACACCGGTATTTTATAAAATAGTTTGTGAAGGCTCTCAAGAAAGAGGAAGGCGATGAGGGGGACTGTCGCATTCGCGAGCATCGCGATTGCCGCCGCGACCGGGAGCGAAAAACCCTGGGAAACCGCGTAGGGAATCGCCCCGCGCAGCTCCGATATCGGTAAAATGGAGAATACGATCGTCATGAGAAGTGAAACGCTCATCGGCTGCACTATAGCGCGCGAGTATTCCGCATGTCTAGGTAAAACCGCGGCGAGCGCGGCAACCAGCACGGTAGCAAGCACGGCGCCGGCTGGCCCCAGCGGCGCGGTAGCGAACGCTCAGCGCTCGCCGCTGGAAGAGGCGCGTTCCACCCTCGAAAGGGCTTCGATGAGCGCTTCCGGCGTCGGCTCGATCCACGCGATGCCCGGAAGCGCCCTGAAAAAGGTCATTTGCCGCTTGGCATACTGGCCCGTGTGGAGGGCGATCGCGTCGGCGATCTCAGCGATGGGCCGTCCTTCAAGCTCGAAAAACTCCCTATAGCCGATTGCCTGCATGCCGGGGTCGTCGCGCTTGCAGCCCCGCGCGATGAGGCCGCGAACTTCCGCCTCGAGGCCCGCCGCGAGCATCGCGTCCACGCGCGCGCGTATCCGCCCGCGCAGCAGCTCGCGTTCCCGCGCGATCCCCAGCACGACAAAGCGCCGCTCCGCGCGCGCTTCTTTTTTCGGCGCAAAGCTGCTAGGCGCCGCGCCAGAAGCGCGGAGGATCTCGACGGCTCGCGTGAGACGGTAGGTATCGTGCTCGTGAATGCGGGAGGCGCTCCCAGGGTCAGCCGCCGCGAGCTCTTCGCGCAGTGCCGGAGCCCCGAGGCGTGTGAGATCGGCGGCCACCTCCGCGCGAATTTCCGGGGAGCTCGGGGGCGCGCTCGGCAACCCGCATATAAAATTTTTGAGGTAGAAGCCTGTGCCGCCACATATGATAGGCAGAATTCCTCGCGCGCCTAGCGCGGCGCGGAGCGTGTCGGCGCGCGACACGAATTCGCCTGCGGTGTACTGCTCGCGCGGATCCTTGATGTCGATGAGATGGTGCGGAAGTCTTGCCAGAAGGTCGGGCGATGGCTTCGCCGTACCGATGTTCATGCCTCGGTAGGCCTGCATAGAGTCCGCGGAGATGATGTTCGCTGATTCGATATCGGCCCGCCACGCGTCGCGCAGACGGGGCAGCCACACAGAAGAGCCCCCGCCGAAAACCGCATCCACGAGATCGGTCTTTCCGGAGGCGGTGGGGCCCGCTACAATTACGGCGTCAACCGGTAATGAGCTTGTACCCAATGGATTTGTCAAGAATTTCCTGCGTGCCCATCGAGACGACTTTGCCGTTATTCTTTTCCACTTCCGGAGTGCGCAGCACCGCGAGCTGATACGCGCGCATCGCCACGGCGGCAGCCAGCTCGTATGAGTTTCCAGAATAATTGATGAGCGATTCAAGCGGCATGATCATCGATGGTCTCCTCGGATAGGTTCAAGAAAAATATCCTCATTAGAAATGTATACAAATGGAATAGTGCGGGCAATCAGAGCCCGAGCTCCCCGAGCCGCCTGTCGAGCTGCGCAAGGATCTCCTCTTCGTTGAGCTCGGCGCCTCTGGGCTGTCCGCCCGATGCCTGTTTCCCATCTGAAGACGGTGTGGCCGAGCGCCGGACTTGGTTCGCGCCCGCGCCCTTCTTCACGTCGTCGAGAAGAAAGAGGCCCGCGAGGATGGCCACCCTCAGCGGATCGGCGACATTCATGCGCGCTGAAATCCTGGCATAGCGCTGTTTCAGCTCATCCGCAAGGCCCTGAATATACTCCGGGCTGTCGTCCGACTTCAGTGTAAAAGATTGGCCAAGAATTTCGATGTGCGTAGTCTGGTTAGAAGATATCGAGCTCATCTTCCCCTCCGCGAAAGGGGGCATCCTGAGAACCAGAATCCGGCAGGCTGTCCTCCTCCGGCTCCTGGAAAGTTCCCCCTCCTCGATCCGAATCGAACTCGTCCCGCGCCGGCTGGACAGAAGATACGGACTCTGTCTCCTCTGATGCAGGCGTGTCCACGGCAGATTCAGCGCGCGGTGCGCTGAGGGCTCCGGGCTCGGACGAGCTACCGTAGGACATCTCCAGCACCATGTCTTCAAAAGAGTCGAGCTTCGAAAGGGCCTGTACGAGCCCCTGCTCGATTCTCTCCTGCTCTTGCTTGAGCTCTTCCGCCTTCGACTCGAGTTCGGCGACGCGCCGTTCCGCGGTGAGGGCTCGCTCGCGATAATGCGCGATCTCGTCGTCGGCAGCCTGCGCCTTCCGTTCCATCGCGGCCGCGCGCTCTTCGGACTCAGCGGCTTTGAGCGCGGCCTGCGCCGCTGCGTCTTCGGCTTCCTTCGCCCGCGTCACGTAGCTCTCGATGCGGGAGGAGTTTTCGCTCACTGCCCTGGTCTGGGCGGCGCACTGCCGCTCGAGTTCGGTGTTCTGATTCTTGAGCAGATCTTCTGTTTTCTTCGCGTCGGCAAGCTGCCGCTCGAGATCGGCGTTCTCCTGCCTCAACTTCGTGATGAGGACAACCGCCTTCTCGACACGCGCTTCGAGCGCCCGGATCTGCTCAAGATTCAGCATATGTTACCCCTGAAGGGCCGCTTTGGCCTTCTCAACAATCGCGTCGAACGCCACCGCGTCGCGCACCGCGATATCGGCGAGCATCTTGCGGTCGATCTGCACGTCAGCCTTCGCGAGACCTTCGATGAATCGGCTGTAGCTGATGTCTCTCATGCGGCAGGCCGCGTTGATGCGCGCGATCCAGAGTCTTCTGAAGACTCCCTTTTTATCGCGCCTGTCTTTGTACGCGTCGGAGAGGGCCTTGGCCACCGCGTCCTTCGCGACCTTGTAGTTTGAGTGCCGTCGGCCCCAATAGCCTTTGGCAAACTTGAGTATTTTCTTGCGATGATCTTTTCTTCTGGTTCCGTCTACTGCTCTCGACATAGCCTTATTCCTCCAAGCTCACTCAACCGTAGGGAAGAAGTTTCTTCCTGATCTGATACACGGGACCCACATCGAGGAATCCGGCTTTTCTCAGATTTCTTTTGCGCTTCGTCGTCTTCTTCGTGAGAATATGCCGAAGGTTCATCTTTTTGTATTTCACTTTGCCGCTCGCAGTGAGGGTAAAACGCTTCGCAGCGGCCTTCTTAGTCTTCATCTTGGGCATGATCCACCATCCTTCCTGTGCATCAATGTTCTGATCCCGGCGCGACCGTCGTTGTATCGCTTTCCGGCTGCTTCTTCGCAATGCCTGCTTTGGGCTGCAGTATCATCGACATGAATCGACCTTCCATCAAAGGCGGGCGCTCGAGGACAAAAGAGCCTTCCAGTTTTGCGAGAATTTTCCGCAGAATCTCCTCACCGATCTCAGTGTGCGCGAGTTCGCGGCCTCGGAATCGGATGGTGACCTTGACTTTGTTGCCATCCTCCAGAAATTCGCGCACATGATTCGACTTAAAGTCGAGATCGTGCCCAGCGATCTTGGGCTGCATGCGAATTTCCTTGAGCTCCGTTACCTTCGTTCGCTTTTTTGCATCTTTTACTTTCTTCTCTTGCTCAAACTTGAACTTGCCATAATTGAGCAACCTGCACACGGGCGGCACGGACTGAGGCGCGACTTCCACAAGGTCGAGCCCTGCTTCCCTCGCGATACGCATAGCCTCGAGAGTCGAAACGATCCCTCGCTGTTCGCCCTTGTCGTCGATAAGACGCACTTCTCGCACACGGATCTGCTCGTTGATCCGCAAATCTTTCTCTGCCAACTGGCCTCCTCTGCCGCGGGTCTGCTTTTCCGAACGGGGTGTAGAAAAGCTCCCCTGCCCCTTCTGTCGTATCGACAGCTCAAAGGCGCGGCGTATATTACCATACTCACCCCCGCAGGTAAACCCCCGCAGGAATGTTATTTACGCATACAGAATCGCGCTCGCGCCGGGCACACTCCACGGAGCGCGAGCGCAACGTGAGGCTTCAGGCGTGGTTTGCCGAGCCCAAAACCTCGATGTTCTTGTGCATATAGAGCTTCTTGAGCTCATCGCGGGCGGGACCGATATATTTGCGCGGATCGAACTCTTCCGGATGCTCCGTGAGTACTTTGCGGATCATCGCGGTCATCGCGAGGCGGCCGTCGGAATCGATATTGATCTTGCACACCGCGCTGCGCGCCGCTTTTCTAAGCTGCGACTCGGGAATGCCGACAGAGTCAGGCAGTTTTCCGCCGTACTGCTCGATGATCTTGACGTATTCGACAGGCACGGACGAAGAGCCGTGAAGCACGATGGGGAATCCGGGAATGCGCTTCTCGACCTCTTCGAGGATGTCGAAGCGGAGCGGAGGAGGAATGAGCACGCCATCGGCGTTGCGCGTGCACTGCTCGGGTTTGAACTTGGCGCGGCCATGGCTCGTGCCGATGGAGATCGCGAGGCTGTCGACGCCGGTCTTCTTCACAAAATCCTCAACCTCTTCGGGCCTCGTGTAGTGGCTCATCTCGGCGGAGACTGCGTCCTCGATGCCCGCCAGAACTCCGAGTTCGCCCTCGACAGTGACATAATCCTTCTGCGAGTGCGCGAACTCCACGACCTTCTTGGTGAGGGCCACGTTTTCCTCGTAGGAGAGGTGCGAGCCGTCGATCATAACTGACGAGAATCCGTTCTCGATACAGTCTTTGCACAGCTCGAAGCTGTCGCCGTGGTCGAGATGGAGCACGATGGGAACCGCATAGCCGAGCTCCTTCGAGTACTCGACCGCGCCTTTGGCCATGTAGCGAAGAAGTGTCGCGTTCGCGTACTTGCGCGCGCCAGAAGACACTTGAAGGATGACCGGGCTCTTGGTCTCGACACAGGCCTGAATGATCGCCTGAAGCTGCTCCATATTGTTGAAGTTGTACGCGGGAATGGCGTAGCCGCCCTCCATCGCTTTGCGGAAAATTTCGACACTATTGACAAGTCCAAGCTCTTTATAACTGACCATAAAATCCTCCGAGAACCTACTGTTTATTTTTTGTAGGTTATTGTCGTTATATAAGAAACCATGCAATTATGCAACAAGTTGAAAGATAATGGTGAAACATTAATGCGCAAACCCGAGGGATTCACGCGTGGAACTTTCATCGCGACCATGCTCGCGATCGCCATCCTGGCCACGGTCGCGCTCGGAGGGTGCGCGCGCGCCGGGGCGCGACCGCTGATCGATCGGGCTTTCGCGCTCATTTATCCCGAGCTTTCCGCCCGAATCCTCAAGGAATTTGGAGACGGCCAGCGTGGGCGAGGCCCCGAGGACAAATATCTGCCCCTGCCCTTCTCTTCCAGTCCGCCCAACATCAACTCAAAGGAAATCTATATCGCGAGCCCGGCGATCGCTGCGGCGATCGAGAGCCAGATCGGACAAACCGGCGCGAGAGTCGTGAGCCTCCTGGGCGACGCCAGCGCGCTCCCTTCGGTGGACTGGGACAGCGCGTGGGCGTACCGACAGATGGGACTCATCGCGGGGTACCGCGCCGCCGCGATCCGGACATCGTCGCCCCCCGACTCGAGGGCGAGCATACTCTTCTCGCGCGGCATCGGGCGGACCGACGCGGAGCTCGAGGCCTTCGAGCGCGGCTTCGACGAGGGCGCGAGGGCCGCTGGAATTCAAAATTCGGTCATAGACAGCGCTGAGGCTCCCGGAAATGCAGAGCCGGGCGCGCCGAAGAGCCGGTTTCTGAAAGTGTTCGATGTCGATTCGATGGGACTGCATGGCGACCGGCTCGAGCAGACGCTCGCGGCGTGCGCGCAGATGCTCCAGAGCAGCCCTGGCCCCAGCGTCATCGTCGTGGCGGCGGGCTCCCTGGGTGCCCTGGAAAAGACCCTGCAAACCCAAGGCGAGGTCATCGCGGACATGAGGGGGCTTGGCCAGGGCATCTCACAGAAGCGGCTGCTCGCGGCGGTCGGAGAGAACATTGGCGCGTTCGTGGAGGCCACAGGGCAGCTCGTGAGAGAACTGCATGAAGGGAAGCCAGCTCCCAAGGTCACGCTCGTGCGACCGACGCTGTATCTCGCGGGCGAAGCGCGCCGAGCACTGAAAGCAGCCCAGCCGTAGATTCGTCTAGAGCCTCCCCATGAGGCTATACGCCACATACCCCACGATCTCATGCAGAATGCGCGTCGACCGCGTGAGCGCCCACGCATCGGGAAAAAAATCGGCAGGCATCTCGAGCGGGTGAACGAGGCTGTCGACAGAGATGGGGTCAAAATCGAAACCCGCCTTTTTGAATATCGCAGCGGCGCGCCGCATGTGCCAGGCCGAGGTCACGAGGGCGATGCGCATCGTGCCTAAGGGAAGGCCTTTCGAAATGCCGGGCGAGCCGCCTGGTGATCCAGAACCTGCGATGTTCGCGAGCAAGCGCGCGGTGTACACCGCGTTCTCATAGGTATTCCTCGACTGGTCTTCTATGAGGATTGCCGATGCGGGCACGCCCATAAACTCGAGGAATTCCGCCGAATAGGGCGTCTCCTTGGCCTGCGGAAACGCGATTGATCCGCTTCCGCCACTCACGATGACGCGCGGCGCGCACTTGTTCCGGTAGAGCTCGGCGGCGGACACCACGCGCTCAAAGCTGTCGTTGCCCTCGATCGCGCCTGGTTTCGAGTTCACTGGATCAAGGCTCCCCCCGAGCAGCACGATCGCGGTGTAGCGGTTCACGCCCGAAAGCGCCGAGGGCTCAGTCCTCGGGTACTCCCAGAGCTTCGCGAGGCCGGTAGCAATAAAAGGTTCTGAGAGCAGCGTGAGGCAGCCGAAGGCGAGGAATGCTAAAAGCTTCATTACGCGCTGGAACTTGGTCTTCGCTTTGATCGCGACTAGCGCCACGAAGATGAGGGCGAGCGCGATGAAGAGCGGCGAGGCGAGAATGGGCCTCAGAATTTTAGAAATGTAGAACACGACAGTGCTCATGGAAGCATCTCCGCAACCGGAACGTCAAATCGCGATGCTCAGATCGTGCAATCTGTGCCTGTCCACGCGTAGAAGGCCCGCGCGCCGAAACGGTTCTTGATTCGAGCGTAATTGTCGACGCCTGTGCAGTGGCAGCAGCCGAGCCGCGCGATCGGCGCATCAGCGAGACGCTGGGTTACGCGCTCCGCGAGATCTTCGCTGGCGTTGCTCAAGTGAAAACCGCCAAGCACAAGGGAAAAGGCCGTGGAGGCGGCACCTTTGAAGGTGGCGCCAGTTGAGGCGACATCCGCAGCGGCCGCGCCCTTGGAGGTTGCGCCTGCCGTAGGTGCCGCGACCGGTCCGTCACCGTCGCGCGCATGACGCCCGAGTTCCTTCGCCGAAAAGAACGCGCGCTGCGCCGATTCGAGGATATTCGTGATTCCCCTGTGCGAACAGCCGCTTATTACCGCGAGCCCCCCTGGCAACTCGATCGCCAGGAATTGTTCGTCCTCAAAGGTGTCGGCGCCCAGCGCCTCGTCTGATGGATCCGCGCGCACGAGCAGATTCTCGAAGTGCGTGTCCCAAGAGTTTGCGAGCGGAATATCGGTCACGATGTGCACTCCGGGCGCGATTTCGGTTCGCGCGTCGAGCTCGGTCAGGCGACCGCCGAACAGCGACGAGTTGTAGGGAATGCCGATGAATCGACCGTCTCTGTTGAATTTTTTATTGAAGACGCCGCGCTTAGCGAAAATGCGGGCGCCGGAATTGGCTCGGCAGAAGTGCTCAAGCCCTCCCGCGTGATCGTAGTGACCGTGGCTCAGCACAAGAGTATCGACGCGCGAGATGTCGATGCCGAGCAGCTCAGCGTTGCGGAGAAACCTGTCGCTCTGGCCAGTATCGAAGAGAATGCGGTTTCCCTCGTGTTCGATGTAGAGAGAGAGGCCGTGCTCCGCGGTGAACTTCCCGTACACGAGGTTCTCGACCAAAGTGACAATTCGCATCCTGCCCCCCTTGAGAAAAACATCGATGACAACATCAGCCTAGCGCGAAGCAGGCGCCACGCCAAGTGCAGTTTCGAGATTTTTCGACACGATTTCGCCCAAGGCCGCCGCTTCCATCTCGAGGACCGAAGCGACGAATTGGTAGGTGCGGTCTATGTCGAGGGGGCTCGAGGGGGCGCCTCGGCGCGGCATGGGGTTCATGTAGGGAGAATCTGTTTCAAGGAGGAGCCGGTCTCGCGGCACCACTGAGAGCGCGGCGCGGAGCGGCTCCGATTTTTTATATGTGATATTGCCCGCAAAGGAGATGTAACACCCCGCGGCGAGCAATGCCTCGGCCTCCCCGGGCCCGTAGCCGAAGCAGTGGATCACGACGGGAATCCGCGCCGCGGCAGGCGCCACAAGCCGCAGGGTGTCCGCGAAGGCGTCGCGCGAGTGCACGATAAGTGGCAGGCCGAGAGATTGCGCCCGCTCGACCTGTGCGGCGAAGAGCGCGATCTGGTCGAGCTCGGGCGCGTCCATGTGGTGGTAATCGAGGCCGCACTCTCCGAGCGCGTCGACACCAATTTCAAGGTCCCGATCGAGGGCTTCGAGCGCCCGATCGGGTTCGGCGAGAGCCTCTTTCCCTGGCCAGATGCCAGCCGCCCAGCGTAGAGGGAGAGTGTCGAGCGAACGTCGTTCCGCGTATCTCGCGGGCTCCACATCGATGATGCGCGCTTCTTGCGTTTCTTGCGCCTTTCGCGCCGCGCGCGCGACAGCAGCCTTGCGCCGCGCGAGGTCGCCGCCATTCACCCCAATGTCGAGGATGCACGCTGGGCGCCGCGCCGCCGGTTCGGAAGCGCCCAATCGCGCAACGGCGTTCGCGTCGGATGCATAGCGCGCGAGCACATCGGCGAGCGCGCCCACACCGAGCCGCTCCGCGACCAACTCGAGGTGTGCGTGGCTGTCGGTGTAGACCGCGCTCATGAGGCGCGCTCAGCCGCGATCTCGAGATGGTCCGCCGAGAATGTCACGCGCACCGTATCTCCCTCGACGATGTCTCCAGCCAAAAGCTTCCTGGCAATGGGGTTCTCGAGGAGATTCTGGATCGCCCTCTTGAGGGGACGCGCGCCGAATTGCTCGTCGAAGCCTTCCTTCGCGATAAAGTCGATCGCCTCTCCGTCCACCTTGAGCGCGATGTTCCGCGCCGCGAGCCGACCCGCGAGTTCGGCGATCCGCAGGTCCGCGATCTTTCGTATCATGGAGGCATCGAGCCTGCTGAAGGTTACGATCTCGTCGATCCGGTTCAGAAATTCGGGCTTGAAGTAGTCCTTGAGGAGGCTGTCGACGCGCGCGCGGATTTCCTCCTGGCTCTTCAGGCTCAGAATGAGCTCGGAGCCGATATTGCTCGTCATGATGATGATCGCGTTGCGGAAATCCACAACCCTCCCCTGACCGTCGGTGAGACGTCCGTCGTCGAGCATCTGGAGGAGGGCATTGAATACTTCGGGGTGAGCCTTCTCGACTTCGTCGAAGAGCACCACCGAGTAGGGGCGGCGCCGAACCGCCTCGGTGAGCTGCCCGCCCTCTTCGTAGCCGACATAGCCTGGGGGCGCGCCGATGAGCCTCGACACCGAGTGCTTCTCCATGTACTCGCTCATGTCGATGCGGGTGAGCGCGCGCTCGTCGTTGAAGAGGAACTCGGCGAGCGCCTTCGCGAGCTCGGTTTTCCCTACGCCGGTCGGTCCGAGGAATAGGAATGATCCCAATGGTCGCCTTGGATCGGAGAGCCCCGCCCTGTTGCGGCGAATGGCATCCGCGACAGCACGAAGCGCGCTCTCCTGACCCACCACGCGCTTCGCGAGCTGCTTTTCGAGCTCGACATACTTCTGCATTTCGCTCGAGAGCATTTTCGACACAGGAATGCCTGTCCAGAGCGAAACCACGCGCGCGATGTCCTCATCGGACACCTCTTCGCGAAGGAGCCGGGGCGTGCCCTTCGCGCTCTGTGCGCTCTGGGCCTTCTTTGTGGCCTCGTCGAGTTTCGCCTGCGCCTCGACGAGCCTGCCGTACTTGATCTCGGATGCTTTGGCGAGCTGTCCTTCGCGGATCAGCTGATCGACCTGGGCTTTGTACGTTTCGATATTCTGCTTCAAGGCGCGGATCTCTTCGATCGCCGCCTTTTCCTTTTGCCAGCGGGAGACCATCGCGTCGCGCTGCTCGCTGAGGTCGGCGATCTCCCGCTCGAGCTTGCCGCGCCTGTCCAGCGATGCGGGATCGGTCTCTTTTTTTAGCGCGTCGGCCTCCATTTTAAGCTGGATGAGCTTGCGCTGCGTCTGATCGAGCTCCGTAGGCTGACTCTCGATCTCCATCTTGAGGCGGGACGCCGCCTCATCGACGAGGTCGATCGCCTTGTCCGGCAAAAAGCGCGAGGTGATGTAGCGGTCCGAGAGCACCGCCGCGGAGATGAGCGCATCGTCGCGGATGCGCACCCCGTGGTGGACTTCGTAGCGTTCTTTGAGTCCTCGGAGAATGGCGATGGTGTCCTCGACACTCGGAGGCGCGCAGTAGACGGGCTGGAAGCGGCGCTCGAGAGCGGCGTCCTTTTCGATGTGCTTGCGGTACTCGTCGAGCGTCGTCGCGCCGATCGCGCGCAGCTCGCCACGCGCGAGGGCTGGCTTGAGGAGGTTGGAGGCGTCCATCGAGCCCTCCGCGGCCCCTGCGCCCACGAGGGTGTGGAGCTCATCGATGAAGAGGATGATTCGACTCTCAGCCTTCTCGATTTCGGTGATGACCGCCTTGAGGCGCTCCTCGAACTCGCCCCTGAACTTGCTCCCCGCGACGAGGGCGCCGAGGTCGAGGGCGAGAAGTTTTTTCTCCTTCAAGCTGTCGGGTACGTCGCCCGAAACAATGCGCTGGGCGAGGCCCTCGACGATGGCGGTTTTGCCTACGCCAGGCTCGCCGATGAGCACGGGATTGTTCTTGGTTCTGCGCGAGAGCACCTGCATGACGCGGCGGATTTCCTCGTCGCGTCCGATCACGGGGTCGAGTTTCGAGCTCTTGGCAAACGCGGTGAGATCGCGGGTATACTTCTCGAGGATCTGGTATTTTTCTTCAGCGTTCTCGTCGGAGGCGGACTGCGAGCCCCGGATCGACTTGAGTACCGCGAGTATGCCTTCGCGAGTAACGCCGATCGACTTCAGGAGCGAAGCGACGCGCGATTCCACCGAGGTCATCGCCATGAAGAGGTGCTCGCTCGCGACGAATTCATCCTTCATCGCCTTCGATTCGGCGTCGGCCTTCGCGATGATCTTCTGCATCGCGGGGGAGAAATAGGTCTGGGCTGCCTCTCCGTAGGCCTTCGGCAGATTCTTCATGAGGTCGGCGTTGCCGTGCTCGAGGCGGGCGCGGTCGATTCCCAGCTGCTCGAGGATCGAGGTCACGAGGCCTCCCTCCTGGTCGAGCAGAGCCGCAAGGAGGTGCTCCGGCTCGACGGCGCTGTGATCATTCTTCTGTGCCACACCGGCTGCGTCGCGCAGCGCTTCCTGGGCCTTCAGCGTGAATTCTTCGTAGTTCATAAGGTTGATTTCCTTCAGGATTGAGCGTTATGTTCACTATAAAGTATACAAATTCAGACAGGTCTGCGGCAAATATCCGCGGTGCTTGGAGCCTTCCTCGGTGACCGGCTTTTCAGTAGAATCTTCTCATGAGCGACGACAGCACCACGGGAGAAAACAATCCCCTCTCCGCAGCTATTCCGGAAGGATTCCGCGCGATAGTCATGTATGGATTGAGCAAAAAGGAAGCCCTCGAAGTCATGAAGGCGGTCAAGGCGCTGCCTGAGATGGGCGAGGCGGCCTTCGCCATGACCACCGACACGAATATGGAGTGGCCGCTCGGCCAGCTCGTCTTCGAGCTCAGCGAGGAACACAAGGCGATGAAGGGCTGGAAACCGAAGAACGCCGAATAAGCGCGAACGGCACATTTCGCAATGCGCCATTCGCCTCGTTTCCAGTGAGTTATTCTTCTTCGAAATCGGGTATTTTCTCTTTCAGCGAGCGAATGAAGTCCTCGCCGACTACGCCCTGCCTCAGCGCGATGAAGACGACATTGTCACGGCCGGAGATCGTGCCGATGACCTCGTCGAATCCCATATTGTCGATGGCGAGTGCCACTGAGTCAGAGTGGCCGGAGAAGGTGCGCACCACCACGAGGCTCTGATTCCAGTCGATCGAGACATAGCCTCTCAAGAAATCCTGGATGTAGTGTCGCTCAGATTCTCTGCGCTCTTCTTCCGAAGGAATTGAATAATAATAGCCCGAGCGTCCATCCGAGAGTTTGCCGACTTTTAAAAATTTAAGGTCGCGAGACAGCGTCGCCTGCGTAACGGAATAACCCCGGTCCTCAAGAAACTGCAGCAGCTTCTCTTGGGAGTCGACTCTGTTTTCCTTGATAATGGCCTTAATTGTCTTTAGCCGCTCGGCTCGTTCTTTCATAGTTTCTCCATCGACCGTCGCATATTTTCAAGGCGCTCCACGGCAAGGAGCGCGCGATTGCCTTCCGCGCGTTTCGCGTCGCGGAAGAAAATTCATTGACGGCAAGCGCATATTATTGCATTAAAATTCAAAATTGGCAAGGAAAGGATTGCGGGCCCACCTCAAGGGCCGCACTCGCCATTGTCATTCAAAGATTAAAAATCTATAGTGGACGCCGATGAATCACAGCGAATTCTCCACCGGAGCCGGTCGTGGCCTGCCTTACCGCGCGACCTCGTTCTGGCTCTCGCTCGCAGTCGAGGGCGAGGATGAAGGCTCAGGCGTCGAAGGCTGCGCAAGAAACGAGCGCGGGGTGCCCACGAATCCCCTCCTCGCGCAAGTTCTGCCCTCGCCCGCCGAAGCGCGCGTCGCACCCCGCGAGCTCAGCGATCCGCTCGGCGAAGCCTCGCACGCTATCGGCGATCGGGCCGTACGCCAATACCGCTCACGCGTGCTCGTGCGCGCGACCGGCGAGTGCTTCCTCTTCTGCCGCCACTGCTACCGGCGCGCCCTCCTGCCCGACGAGCGCGCGTTCATCTCGGACGAGGCGATGCGCGGTCTCACCGAGATTTTGCGCGCGCATGAGGAAGTCCGCGAAGTGCTCATCTCGGGAGGCGATCCGCTCACCGCGAGCGACGAGCAATTGCGAAAGCTCATCGGCGACGTGCGCGCGGTTCCCCGGCGAATACTCATCCGCCTCTGCACGCGCGCTCCCGTCGTGCAGCCAGAGCGAATTACCGATGCGCTCATTGAACTGCTCGCCGCATCGCGCCCTCTCCACGTCATCCTTCAGATCAATCACCCCAAAGAACTCAGCGCTCGTTTGCTTGAGAAAACCGAAGCGCTCGCGAAGGCCGGAATTCCCCTTCACAGCCAGAGCGTGCTTCTGAGAGGTGTCAACGATGAGGCGTCGACGCTCGTCGACCTCTTTTCGTCGCTGAGCATCAATGGCATTCAGCCCTACTACCTCTTCCAGGGAGATCTCGCTCAAGGCACTGCGCACTTCCGCGTGCCCCTCTCACGGGGGCTCGAGCTCTACGCCGCGCTGCGGAGGGAACTCTCGGGCCTCGAGCTGCCGCGCTACGCGGTGGACGCGCCTGGTGGGGGTGGAAAAGTGTATTTGCCTGAAGGAATTGTCGAGCGTCGCGGCGATCTGTGGATTCTCAAAGCGCCCGATGGCTCGCTGCACGAGTACCCTGAAGAGCCCTAATCCCGAAGAATCGTCTTTGCGAAAAACCGCGTGCCCGGAAAAAAATATAGAGGTTCGCTGGCGCGCCGAGCCTCTGCATTCAGCCGCGGATTCCTGCAATCGATTGCGCTCAGCCGCACCCGATTGCGTTCTCCCGCGCTTCGCGGCAGGCCTCAGCGCAGCTCAGCGACCGCCTCAATCTCGACGAGACACCCTTTGTTGAGCGTGCCGACAGGAACTATGGCGCGGGCTGGCCTGTGCTCGCCGAAGAACTGCCGATAGAGCTCATTCGCGCGCGGCCAGTACTCGATCGAGGTCACATAGACGCGGCACATGATGACGTCTGAGCGTGCGCAGCCTGCAGCTAGGAGCACACTCTCGAGCTTCTGGAGCGCCATGCGCATCTCAGCCTCGAAACCACCTGCCGCAGGCTGCCCTGTCGCGGGGTCGGCGGAAGTCTGACCAGAAACATAGAGGGTGTTCCCGCTGATCATGCCGGGTGAATAATGCCCGCTCGGGGCGTTCTCGTTGAATATTGGTCTCATAGACTTACCTCTTCTAAAACTCTAAGCTGCTCGATGCCGACACTGCCTCCAGATATCAAAAAGCAGACCTTGTGTTCGGGTTTCACCGCGATGAGCCCCTGCAGCACAGCCCCGATGCCGATGCACGCCGATGGCTCGGCGAGGAGCTTGCCTTCGGTGAGAAGCAGCTTCATCCCCTTGAGCAGATACGCATCCTCCACCGCGGCGAAGCCGTCCGCGTTGGCGGCCACGTAGGGAAAGCAGATATCGCCGGGAGTTTGGGCCACGAGGGCATCGGCGATCGACTTCTTCTGTTCGACGGTGACGGGTGCGCCCGCAGCGAGGCTCGCGCTGTAGCGCGGCAGGGCGGCAGGTTCAGCGCCATAGACTCCCGTGTGGGGCGAGACCGCCTTGATCGCGGTCGAAACGCCGCCCAAGAGCCCGCCTCCACTCACGGGAACGACGATCGCGTCGAGGTCGGGGCACTGCTCCGCCACCTCAAGGCCGATGGTTCCCTGTCCAGCCATGATGTCCTCGTCGTTGAAGGGAGGCACCATGGTCGCGCCGCGCTCGGCGCAGATCCGCTCGGCGAGGCGGAAGCGCTCCGAAGTTTCGCACTGGACAACCTCAGCGCCGAGCGCTCTGATGGCGTCGACTTTTATTTGCGGGGAAGTGCGCGGCATGACGATGGTCGCCTTCGCCCCCAGAAGCTTGGCGGCGTAGGCGATGCCGCGCCCGTGGTTTCCGGATGAGGCGGCCACGATGCCGCGCGCGAGCTGGTCAGGCGTCAGCGCGAGCGCCTTGTTCATCGCGCCGCGCAGTTTGAATGCGCCGGTGATCTGCATGCACTCGGCCTTGGCATAGACCTGGCAGCCAAGGTAAGAATCCAGGTTTTGCAGGCGCAGCAAAGGTGTCGAGACAATGTAGGGAGCGATGCGCTCGCGCGCGGCGCGGATGGTGTCGATATTCAGGGCCACAGCGGTTTCTCCTTCAAAGCGTTTTGGCGGCGCAGCGGCGCATGCGCGCGCGTTTATGCGCGTGCGCGTATGTGCGCGTTTGCGTGCGCGAGTCCGCGAATGCCGCTCACTCCCACTCGATCGTGGCAGGCGGCTTCGACGAAACATCGTACACCACGCGGCCGACCTGGGGAACGCGGTTCGTGATCGCGGCGGAAATCTCGAAGAGGTCCTTCGTGTCAAAGGCAAAGGGCTGGGCTGTCATGCCGTCCTCGCTCTGGATCGCACGCAGGGCGAGTACGTACTTGTAGGCGCGCTCATCGCCGGTCACGCCCACCGAGCGGACTGGCAGCAGCACGCAGAAGGCCTGCCAAATCTGATCGTAGAGCCCGCGCGCGCGCAGTTCTTCGATGAAGATGCTGTCCGCGTCGCGGAGGATGTCACACTTCTCTCTCGTGACATCGCCGAGAATGCGCACGCCGAGTCCAGGTCCGGGGAAGGGGTGCCGCCCCACGATCTCTCCGGGTAGACCGAGCACGCGTCCGAGGGCGCGGACTTCGTCTTTATAGAGCCTGTCGAGAGGCTCGATGACCCTGCCCTCGGCCCGCTTCTTCTCGATGAGCGGACTGCGCACGTTGTGGTGGCTCTTGATGACCTGGGCCTTGTTCCCGACACCCTTGCCGGACTCGATGAGGTCGGTGTAGAGGGTGCCCTGGGCGAGGAAGGCGTTGGGAATGCCGAGGCGTTCGACGGCTGACTGCTGCACCTTGATGAACATGTCGCCTATGATGTGGCGCTTCTTCTCGGGGTCGCTCTGGCCTTCGAGCGCGCCGAGGAACCGCGCCTCAGCGTCGACCGCCTCCAGGTGGCGCGCCCCCAGTTTCGACAGATTGCGCATCACTTCCTCGTTCTCGGCCTTGCGCATGAGGCCAGTGTCGATGTAGAGGAGGTAGACCTGCTCGGGATCGAGGCTCTTGAGGAGGAAGGCGCCCGCCACCGTCGAGTCGACGCCTCCCGAGATGAGGAGGAGCACGGGCTCCGCGCCGACTCGCGCGCGCAACAGTCTGGCCTCTTCTTCGAGGTAAGCCTCAATCGACCAGCCTCGGCTCGCGCCGCAGATATCGAAGACAAACCGCGAGAGGATGTCCATGCCGTGCTCGCAGTGGCTCACTTCAGGGTGAAATTGAAGACCAAACCAGGGCTTGCGCTCATGCGCGAGCACCGCCGGCACACCGCTCTCGGATATTCCGATGACCTTCCAGCCCTCGCCTGGCGCGACAATGCTGTCGCCGTGGCTCATCCAGCTCGAAAAGCGCTCTGGGAGGCCAGCTGAAAAGGCCTCCCACGCTCGGCGTTCGCGCGCCGCGGGAAGAAAACGCACCGGCATGGAACCGTACTCCCTCGTATCGCAGCGATCGACGCTTCCGCCGGAGTGGAGCGTGAGCCACTGGATGCCGTAGCACACCGCGAGGAGGGGAAGCCCCGATTCGAGCATGGACCCGCTCGGCGCGGGCGCGCCCTCATGGTACGCGCTGTAGGGCGAACCCGAGAGCACAATTCCCTTGCAATCCCTCAAGAGTTCCGGGTCGGCTTCACGCTCCCCAGCCACAATTTCAGAGTATACGCCGAGCTCGCGCACGCGCCTTCCGATGAGCTGCGTGTACTGGCTCCCGAAATCGAGGATGATTATTTTATCCATGGACTTTCCCGAACGATGGTCTGATTGCGGTCCGACCCCACGGACACGATGGAGATCGGCGTTTCCGCGAACTCTTCGATGAACTCAATGTATTCCTGCGCGTGGAGGGGCAGCTCGCCGTAGGTCCTGCAAGTGCCGAGGGCGGCCTTCCACCCCTTGAAGGTGCGAAGAACCGGCTCTGCCCGCTCGAGATCGCGAACCGAGGCTGGGAAATCCTCCACCACGCGGTCGCCAATCCTGTAGCCGATGCAGGCCTCGAACTCGTCGAGCCCATCGTAGACATCGAGGTGCGTGAGCACGAGCCTGTCGATCGAGTTGACCGCGCAGGCGTAGCGGAGTGCCACGAGGTCGAGGTAGCCGCAGCGCCGCGGGCGCCCCGTCGTGGTTCCGTACTCGTTGCCCACGTGGCGGATATACTGCGAGAGCGAGCCCTCGGAATCGTCCGCGAACTCAGTCGGGAAGGGACCGTTGCCCACGCGTGTCGAATATGCCTTGAACACGCCCAGCACGCGGTCGATGCCGCGCGGACCGATTCCGCCTTGGGCGGCGGCGCCCGCGGCGCAGGACATTCCCGAAGACACGAAGGGATAGGTGCCTGTATCGATATCGAGGAGCGCTCCCTGGGCACCCTCGAAGAGACGCCAGGTGTTGCGGTGCTGGCGGAGATAGCCGGTCAGGTCGACTTTGAGGGGCAGAAGCTTCTCGCTCCAGGTTGCGAGCCAGGCGCGGTCCTCGGGGGTGAGGTTGACGAGCCTCGCGCTATCGTCGATATCCGCAAGGCGGATACCGTCTCTCGACGCTTTCTGCGAGTAGGCCACGCCGATGCCGCGCCCCGTGGTACCGATCGGTTTGGCGCGGTGCGTCTCAGCCTCCCGGTCCATCTCGCGGTAGCGCGGAAGCACGATATGCGCGCGGTCTGAGATCAGCACTCTGCCCTGCCAGTGGATTCCCTTCGCTTCGAGCGTGCTGAGCTCATTGAAGAGGGCCTCCGGATCGATGACCATTCCCGAGCCAAGAATGACAGTCTTATCGGGATAGAGGATCCCCGAAGGGACGAGGTGCAGGGCGTACTTCTCTTCCGCGAGAACGATGGTGTGGCCAGCGTTCGCTCCGCCTGAGAATCGCACGACAATCTGGGCATCCGCTGCCAGAAAATCGACGATTTTGCCCTTGCCTTCGTCTCCCCACTGGGCTCCGATGATGACGACGTTCACAATGTGCTCCTTGCGCGCTGCGCTTATTTTTTCGGGGCAAATACCCGGTAATTCATGTGCGGGAAAATATTGTGGCGCTTTTCGAGGCTCGTGAGCCACTCTGTCTCGACGGTGTGGGCCGAGAGCATCTCATAGATGTGATTGAAGTTGTAGATGCATTCCCGGATCTGCCTCGCGGCGAAATCCGAAGATTTTCCGCTTCGGAGAAGGAGCGCCCAGTCCGAGCTCATGGAAAGCAGCACTTCCCGGGCGGCTTGATTCAAGATGCGCTCGCGCAGTCCGCTCTCGTTGGGGAAGCGGATTGTCAGCTCCCTCATTCTTTCCGCCGCTTTGCGAGAGTGCCGGTGCACCCAATCGTTGCGCCCATCGAGCCAAGCTTCGGCGTACCCGCCCTCAGCCCAAGATGAAAATTCCGGTTCGGACTCCGGGCAGTCGGGGTTCTCCGCCAGGTGCTCCGAGAGGGTCACCAGCCGCACCGAGCTCTCGTCGTCCTTGCGGCTCGCGGCGCGGAAGAAGGCCTCGAGGAATTGCAGCCCTTCAAACCACCAGTGCCCGAAGAGTTCCGCGTCGTAGGGGCACACGATGAGCGGCGGAGTATCTTTCATCCAGAACGACGCGGCGCGCGCCTGCGCCTTGCGGTCGGCGAGATACTCGTGCGCGTGCGCGACCGCCTGCGCGGAGGCCGCCGAAGGCTCATAGGGACGCTTGTTGTCGGTTTTGCCGGTGACTGCCCAATATTTGAAGCCTGTGCTGCCCCTGTCGATGCCGTTCAGGTGCGCGGAGAGATAGCTCGTCTCAAGGTCGTAGCCGATATCCCTGTAGAAATCTCGATACGACGGGTGCGCGGGGTAGCCTTCGGTCTCGGACCACACCGCCTTCGTCGCGCCCGCGTCGCGGATGAAGGCGGCTACATTGTCGTGCGTCATCACGGGCGAGAACGAACCGTAGAAAGGCAGCGGCGAGCCGAGCAGCGCACCTTTTGTGGTGACGATGGTGTAATGGATGTTGTAGGCGCGGAGGTGCTTCTCGAGCCCCTTGTACCAGCCGAGCTGAGGCAGCCAGAAGCCGTTGGGGTTCTTCCCGAATTCCGCCCGGTGGGAGATTATCGCGGTCTCGATCTGGGCGTCGATGACTTCGGGGATATCGCTGTAGATGGGAAGGAACGCGTGCGTCGCCGCGGTGGTCATGAGCTCGAGGTAGCCCTTCTTCGAATAATAATCGAAGCTGCGCGTGAGGCTGCGCCCGTGGAGGGTCTCGAACTCATCGCGGCTTCGGCGATACATGCCCAAGTACATATCCGCGAGCGGTTCAAACACGGAATCGCCGGCCAGCCTGCGTTTCTCTTTCTGCGCGAGCTCGATCTGGCTGTCGAGATACGCCAGGTAGCGGTCGCAGAGCAGCGAATCGGAGAGCATCGAGAGAAGGGTCGGCGAAAAGACCATGCTCAACTTGAAGGGGACATTCTCGAGTTCGAGCCTGCGGAACATCCTGAGGAGCGGAAGATAGGTCTCCGAGATGACTTCGAACAGCCAACGCTCCTCATAGAACTGGCTGTACTGCGGTTTGCGCACAAAGGGAAGATGCGCGTTCAGCACCAGGGCGATCGAAGGAACGTTCGTCATCGCGTCAATCTCCGTCCATGCTCATGATGCGCAGAGAATTCTCTTCCTTGGGCTCGATGAGGTGCAGTTCCTCAGATCCAGAGAGGATCAGCAGACTTTTGGTCATCTGGGGGAGCTTAGAGCCCATATCCATATACTGCGAGGGCATGTTCACCACATTCGAGTGCGCGAGGACTTTGATTTTAGAAAATTTGGCCACGCACAGGTCGATGCGATACGATCGCTTTGGGTAGGGAACATTGATGTACCACTTCCTGTCGTCGAAGTTCACGGTGATGTCGTAGTGGAAGGCGGACTCCGCGCTCGTCACTTCGGTCACCCGGAGGATGAGCTTGGGTTCTTCGACCTCCGCGAGGATTTTATTGCGGGTGAGTTCGGCGATATCCCAGAACGCGAAAATCCACAGCGGGTCGCGCACTATGGCGTTGATGCTGGTCTCATTGTAGTTCTCGGGAATCGCGATCTCTTCGAGCCGTCCGGGGATGAATCCTGTGCCTGTGAGTTTTTTCTCCTCGACATGGTCGGGAGCGTCGTGTGAAAAGGCCTTGTCAGCAGTATCGTCTTCGAACGCGTCGACAATCTCTTCTATCAGGAAGACCCGTTCGAGGCCGTCGGGGACGTATATCCCCATTTTCTCAGCCAAAAGGCTCAGTTCATCGTCCGAAAGCAGCGACAGTTTTTCGGAATCCACGGGAGTATAGTGAAAGAGTCGGCCCGCTCTTGTCAATACGGACAGGCCGGCAGCGGGGCGCGGGCGCGGTTTCCCATATAACAAAGAAGGCTCTTTCCGGGCGCGGCGCGCGGAGAGAGCCTTCTTGAGCGCGATGTAAGGGCTGTTTCAGGAGAGGCCGGTGATCCTCCCCGTGGCCGTATCGATGTCCATGCCGATGTACGCCGGTTTTGAGGGAAGTCCCGGCATCGTGGTGATCTCGCCGGTGATGGGGACGATGAACCCCGCTCCGGCCGACAGCCGCACCTCGCGCACAGGGAACTCGAATCCGCGCGGCGCGCCTTTGAGCTGCGGATCGTGCGACAGCGAATACTGTGTCTTCGCCATGCAGATCGGGAAATTGCCGTAACCGAGCTCGGTATATTTCCCAAGCAAAGCCTCGGCCTCCGGGGTGTAGACGATCGAACCCGCGCCGTACACCTCGCGCGCGATGATCTCGATTTTCTCTTTGAGTGGAAGCTCGAGCCCGTAGAGGAGCTTCGCCTGGCGCGGCTGGGCCGCTGCCCTGTCGACCGCTGCCGCGAGATCGGCGTTGCCCTCGCCGCCCAGCGCCCAGCCGCGGCTGATCACCGCGTCGAAGGCTCCGGCCGCGAGCGCCTCATCGTGGATGAGCGCGTGCTCAGCCTGGCTATCGGTGGGGAAGGCGTTGATCGAAACGACGACAGGCAAACCGTACTTCTTGATGATCTCGATGTGCGCCCTCGGGTTAGCGATGCACGCGCGCAGAAGCTCGAGATTCTCTTGGGTATAGGCGCTTGCAAGCGGTATCCCGGGCGATACCTTCGGGACGCCGCCGTGCAACTTGAG
>Ga0172370_10000396_pt1 | contig 68846 bp, 67 predicted proteins | sample LakKiv5m_FD_114538 | JGI IMG/M metagenome (GOLD analysis project Ga0172370, IMG submission 114538) | Freshwater microbial communities from Kabuno Bay, South-Kivu, Congo - kab_022012_11.5m | ecosystem: Environmental > Aquatic > Freshwater > Lake | place: Democratic Republic of the Congo... | reverse complement strand
CATTGTTGCACCACAGGACTGGAAGAAACTGCATCGAATACTACTTGCCCGGTGCTGAACGGATCAAATTCTTTTACCCATAGTGGATCGCTTGCGGCAGCATTAATTTTTGCCCAACCGATTGAGGTAATGGCGCCAGTAGTATAATTTACACTCATCACGGTTCGGTAAGAATTAAAAACTAATTTACTTACTCCTCCAATCTTGATGTAGCCATCGTTTCCAGTGTAGACCCGGTTATCGGAATCGGGACAAGCACTAACAAATCCGCTCAAGTATCCATTGCCCAGATAAAAAGTAATTCCGGCAGTTGTATTCACAAGATTTGTCTGTTCTTGGATTGCCGAAGTTGTTGTCAATGTTCCGCTTCCAGTAGCAGTTCCGCAGCCGCAGTCTGAATTATTTATACCACCAATTACATTAAATTCCGTACGTACGTAAGCCCAGACAGCAGTTCCAGTAACACTCCCGCAAACGTAATCTCTACACGTTTTAACCGAGGGATGAGCATTGTCGTATGACCACATCACGGGTCCTTTGCCTGTGGTCTCCCAGCTATTCACTTGGATTACAATAAATTTTGAAAATATTTGGAAATAATTTCCATTATTGTTGTTATAAGTTATCGCCACCAAATCTGCTTCAGATGCGGATGGTGCAGCAACGGTAGTTGTAAATACATACTATTGATTGTTAGAAGTTGCTGGTACACCGGCCCCGGGAATTGTTGCCACGTAATCAGTTCCACTGCCTGTAGCTTCCGCTGTTATTGACGATGTTGCCCAGTTATCTGTAGTGTACTTCACAAAGATTCTTTCCTGAGCCGATTTACTTCCGCTAAGTGTAATATAAATATCCATGCTAGAACCGGCTGCTTGAAAATTATCTGTTACACTATTAATGGAGATTGGGGTTGCCGATACTTCCTGAATTGAAAAGTCAACATTTGAATTTGATGGGTCTTTCATACTTTTAATAACATAATAATTTCCCGAAACAATCGGGAAATAAAAGGCTCCATTGGTATTGAGATTTCCATAATAATAACCATACCAAACCGACCCGTTTCCTGTGTATTGAAGGTTTGGAGCACTATTGTTCATCCAAAAACAGGATCCATCGGCACTTGAACTTGTTTCCCCGAATTTCAAATATTGGTTAGTGCTGGCAGTTGCTTGAAACTGCCATTTGAATGAGCTGCCGAGAGCAGCTGTTCCTTGGGTTCCGGTTGTCCAATTCCACCCTGAACCGTTATCATCCGAAAAAAGATAATCAGGACTTGTCTGGGCATAGGAAAGCAACGGAATCAAAGCAAAGAAAGTAAGTATTTTTAAAAACTGCCTGAAATAAATACCTTGAGCTCGAAATGAATTTTTCATCTTAGTTCTCCTTATAAGTTAAAATAATATTTTTAATCGTTGCTAATTTTGCTTTCGAAACAAAAGCGACAATTCCGGCATCGAAAGCTTTTTTTTTCAAATGAACATCTTCAAATTGGGTAACCATAATTACCTTCGCCTTCATATTGTCCAATTTAATTTTTTTGCAGGCCTCAAGACCCGTCATCCCTTTCATTTTGTAATCCATCAAAACCCAGTCGGGTTTATGTTTATTAAAGATGGATACCGCTTCTTCTCCTGAGGCCGATTCATAAAATGTATCGAACAATGATGCAAACATTGATTTTTCAAGTTCTCTTATTCCTTTGTGGTCGTCTACAAGTAAGACTGTCATGTATGCTCCTATTTGCGAGGTCAAACATGCTTAATCAAGCGGGTGAAAAAAATAGAGAGGATTACTCATTTTATATGAGTAGGACTACTTAGATGTGATTTTCGTATTTGAATAAAAGGAAGAATCGTTCACTCTTCCTCAATAAATTCATACTTCAGATGGTACTTTTGAAATTGTAAAGCGAATGTATTGGCGAAAGGATGTTTTGCTTAATGGAGAAGTTGTTTATTCTCTAAAGCGAATTTCAACAATGCGTTACTTCCATGAATGGCGAGTTTATTGCAAATATTCATCCGGTGATTATCAACGGTACGAGTGCTGATGAAATATTTGTCAGCTATTTCTTTGCTTGTTTTGTTGTCGGCAATAAGGTTAAGAATTTGTTTTTCCATCGGAGTCAATTTATCAATTGCCGATTTCTGAGCTGTGCCGCTCTGTAACGAACACTTCGTTTTACCAAATAGTCGGAAATTACGGGGCTGATGTAGTACTTCCCTTCGACAACGTGGTGAATACAATCGAGAATATCCTTGACGGCGCATTCTTTGAGAATGTATCCCCTTACCCCTAAATCCATAGCTTTGTTAAATAGCTCTTCTTCGTTGTGCATTGTAAGAAAAATAATTTGTGTTGAAAGTCCTTCATTTTTTGCGCTCTTCGCAACGTCAAACCCGTTGAGTACCGGCATATTAATATCAAGAATTGCTATCTGTGGATTGTTCGTTCGCATTATTTCCAATGCGGCTTTCCCATTTTCAGCTTCACCGCAGACTAAATATTCAGGGGACTCTGAAATGAGTTCAACCAACCCTTTTCTAAAAATTGGATGGTCATCGGCAATAAGAAGTTTAAGTTTGTTTTCCATTTTCTTGTATGGGAATAATGATTGTAATTGTTGTTCCTTTGTTAACCTCAGAATTTATGGAAAGAATGCCGTTCATGTATCTAACTCTTTCTTTCATGTTTCGTAATCCAAATCCGTCGGATGAAGAAAACGCGTTTTTAATTTTTTGTCCGGAAATGCCTTTACCATCATCTTGAACTGTAATTTTTATGGACGAATCCATTTTTTCGATAGCAATCATTCCCCGCTTAGCGTTTGCGTGTTTTGTAATGTTCGTAATACTTTCTTGAATAATCCGGTAGATGTTCAACTCATTTTCAATGTGAAAAAGATTGTCAATCTCATCTATAGAAACCGCAAAAGAAACCGTTGAAGAATCACAAACCTTTTGTATTATCGAACGAAGCGTTTGAGTTAATCCCACTTGTTCCAATAAATTCGGGTGCAGATGATGGGCGATGTTTCGTATTTCATTCAGTGATTCGGCGGCAGTTTCATCAATAGTGGTTAATTGTTGTTTCATTTTTTGCGGATTCTCCCCCATCAAACCGATTTGCGCCCGGTTTGTTATAATCAACAAACTTTGACCAATGCCGTCATGCAATTCCGAGGCAATCCTTTTCTTTTCAGCTTCTTGAAATTCTATAAGTTGTTTAGAAAAATTCTGTTGGAGCTTCGTCTGCTTTTTTAATTGGTCCATTTTCATTTTAATAATGTAAATGATAATGAGAAGAATTGACAATACGGCAAGCGTTCTGAACCACCAGGTCTGCCAAATGGGTGGAGTAATAATAACTGCAATATTAATTCCTTTTTTATTCCAAACTCCGTTATTATTTGAAGCTCTGAGAGAAAAGACATAATTCCCCGCGTCGAGTTGCGTGTAGGCGGCATAGTGTCTGGTTCCTGAGTAAATCCAATGTTTATCAAACCCTTGAAGCATGTACGCATATTGATTATTAGCTGGTTCGGTAAAATCCATCGCAGAAAATTCGAACGAAAAGTAGTTGTCACTGTGTGTGAGGTGAATCGTTTCGCCGTCCGTGAAACAATTAAAATACGGCAGACTCTTATCAAATATTTTGAAATCGGTTTCAGCAATTTTAGGAATGTATTTATTTTCCGAAAGACTGTCCGGATAAAAGAAGGTTAAACCGTCAATGGTGCCGAAATAAAATTTGCCCGATGCTGTTTTGCAAAAACCCCCCGCATTAAACTCATTATTTGGCAGACCGTCTCGCGTGTTATAATTTTTAAATATATTATCCACCGGTGAATATTTTGAGATTTCTCTATTTGTACTTAACCATAAATTGTTATTATCATCGCGCAAAATTCCATAGACCACATCGTTCGGTAAACCGTCTGCTTCGGTTAGACTTTTAAACGTCTCAGAAGCGCTATTAAATTTGATAAGTCCTCCGCCGTGCGACGCAATCCAATAGTTATCGTCTGAATCCTCAAGCACAAAATAAACCGCATTTGCTCTTATTCCTTCATGGTCAGAAGCCGAGTGGACATAGGAAGTAAACTCTCACTCTTTTTCTCAAATTTATTAAGTCCATTTGAAGTACAAATCCAAAGGAGATGTTTACTATCCTCCATTATACTGAAAACTACATCATCACTGATTGACTTTTTATCCTTTAAATCATGAAGATAAACTTTAGCGTTTTGTGTGCTAAGGTCAAAACGAATCATTCCGCTTCCCCATGTCCCTAACCAAAGAATACCATTGATATCGGGGTAGACAAACTTTATTAAATTGAAAGGGATACTCTTTTCCCCCGGTGCATATTGAAATCTGGTAACTTTTTTTTCCACAAGACGAATACGGTTTAAACCGTTCTGTGTTCCGACCCAAACGTCGCCGTTTTTATCCTCTGCGATACTCCAGATCCGGTTGTTCGAGATTGAGTTCAAATCAGCTTCTGAGTGCAAGAATTTTTTAATAATTCGGTTCGTCGAATCTAAAACATTCAAACCATTATTCGTTCCAACCCAAACATTCTTCTTTGAATCTTCAAAAATCGGCCAAATATTACTGTCGGTCAAACCGGTAGCTTGAGTGGTTCCTTCAAAAATATTTTTAAAATTAGCTTTTGCTCTCTTTAGTTTCACCATTCCTGCCGAATGCGTTCCCGCCCAAACGATGTCGTTGTCGTCTACAAAAAGACTTGTAATATTATTTTCCTTCAGTCCGAGGTATCCATATTCTTCGCTTCTAAATTTTTCAACATATCCCGTTTCTTTATTGTAGAATAGTATGCCCGATGTTTCCGTTCCTATCCATAGATTATTCTTTTTATCGCAGCACGTTGATTGGATATTAGCACTTTGAAGATATTTTCCGTCGACGGATTTTGGAGTTATTTCAGAAATATTATTTGAAGAAATATTTAGAAAACATAAACCCGCTGCGGTACCGATAAAAATATTCCCATGTTCATCTTGAAGAAGCGTGTTTACAAAATCACTGCATAGTGATTTTGTATCTTTCGGATTATGGTTGAATCGGATGATTGTACCCTTTTTTTCATCGAGACAATTTATTCCTGTGCCGAATGTTCCTACCCACACACGGTTTAATCTATCGACAGTAACAGCCATTATATTATTACTGCTCAGGCTGTTTTTATCATTAGGCTTATTGATATACATTGTAATTTTTCCGTTATGCGGATTCAATTTACTTAATCCGCCAAGGTGTGTTCCAATCCAGATATTTCCATCACCATCCTCTGCCAGAGATAAAACAGATTTAGCTTTGAGATCCGATTCATCCTTTCCTCTCGTCGAATACCGGGTAAATTTTCCGGTTCGCTCATCAAATTTATTCAGTCCATCAAGTGTTCCAATCCAAAGAAAACCCGCTCTATCTTCAAGTAGACAAGTAATCATATTCGCTGAAATTGTGTTTGCGTCATCCGGATTGTTTCTAAATACGCGGAAAGTATATCCGTATTATCGATTTAATCCGTCTTGAGTGCCAATCCACAAGAAACCATTTCTATCTTGAAGGATACATCGGACGTTTGATTGGGAGAGTCCTTGTTCAAGTGAGAGATGTGTTAACGTAACTAACAAATTCTGAGTGAAACCCAGACTCTGCAAAAAGACCATGGTGATAAAAAGAAAGTTAATCTTCATCTATTAAGGTAATAGTTTTGTTGTGTGTCAGAACGCTGTAAATAAATTAAGTAAATTATCATTAAAGAGGAAATTCGAGGTAAATCAAGAAATATTTTGATTATCCCCAATAATCTCCATACCGTTCTTCTTCAGTTTAACCTTTTTGCAAAAGAAAATTTATAATGATAATTTTGTCATAACTAATTGGAGATTCAATGCATCTGATTCTTTTTGGAGCACCTGGTGTCGGAAAAGGGACACAAGCCAAAATACTCAGCCAAAAATTTTCTATTCCTCATATCTCCACGGGTGATATTCTTCGTGAAGCTGCTCGTGCCGGCTCCCCACTTGGTTTGGAGGCGAAAAAAATAATGAATGAGGGAAAGCTTGTCCCTGATGAAATAATGATAGGGATCATAAAAGAAACTTTATTCCAGAAACGTTGTAAAAACGGTTTTATCCTCGATGGTTATCCTCGAACAACAAATCAAGCAGAAGCCCTTAATAATCTTTTTAAAAAACTGTCTATCAACGATTACGCCTTAATTTCGATTGAAGCTAATGATGATGAAATTGTAAAACGCTTAACTACACGGCGAGCTTGTAAAGTGTGCGGAACAATTTTTTCTTTGGCAGAGATTGATACATTAATAAAATGTCCCGTGTGCGGTAGTGAAAACAGTTTTTATCACAGAAAAGATGATGATGAGGAAGTGATTAGAACGCGGCTTGAAGTGTTTAAATCTTCAACACGACCGGTAAAAGATTTTTATAGCTCGGAAAGAAAACTTGTTGAAATTGATGGGTTGCAACCGATTGAAATGGTAAGTAAACAAATTATTTCCGGTTTGAAATCAATCTTCCCGGAATTAATTCCTTCTAATTAGATTTCAGTTCCTTTATCGCGCCTCCTTCTAACTGCAGCACCCGTGCGGATGTTTTTTTAATCAGTTCGTAGTTATGCGTTGCAAGAAGAATTGCGGTCCCTCTATTATTAATTTTCTTAAGCAAATCAAGAATTTCCAATGAAGTTGAAGGATCAAGATTTCCGGTCGGCTCATCAGCCAAAATCATAACCGGTTCATTGATAATCGCTCTAGCAATTGCAATTCGTTGTTTCTCTCCACCGGATAATTCTTTGGGAAAACTTTTTATTTTATGAGAAAGTCCAACTTCACTCAAAACGTCAACAATCCTTTTTCTAATTTTTTTTTGTGGAGTGTTTACTGTTTCAAGCACAAAAGCTAAATTTTCATAAATAGTCCGGTCATCAATGAGCTTAAAATCTTGAAAAATAATTCCCATCTTCCGTCTGATCAATGGTAGTTGCGATGCTTTTAGAATATCAGATGAAAATGACTCAAACGTAACTCTTCCGTCATCCGGCAATATATTGAAATAAATCATTTGCAGTAACGTACTTTTCCCCGAACCGCTTTTCCCGGTAAGAAAAACAAATTCGCCATGATCCATTTTAAATGAAAGCGATTTTAGTATTTCATCTGCAGAATAGGCAAAATAAACTTTTTCAAATTCAAGCATGACGAACGTCCTTTTTCAAGATAAACTGCACCCGCTTTGAATTTAGGCTTCCCTTTTTGAATCCAAACGCCTCCAAACAGTCGGCAATATAAAAATTATTTTTATCTATCAGTTTCAGAATGGTATCGAATGCAAATATCTTTTGTTTATGGACTTCCTTTGAAATCATGTTGCCATTTTCACTGAAGGTAAAGGTGTTTACGTGAGTTTTTAATTTAACTAAATACTCGCTGACATGTTCAACACTTTTATTTAAATGTTTGTATGTCTTTATTTTTGGCAAAGTATGAGACATGCTATTTCGTTCAAGACTAACATCAAAAAGAAGTGCTCCATGCGGCTGAAGAGCTGAAAACGCCTCATGTAAGAAATTGGAAAATTCTTTTTGCGAGCGAAGATAATTTACTGTATCGAAAGCAGCAATAATTAAATCGAATTTCGCTTTAAAAGGAAGCTCTTTCATATCGCAGCAGACTTTTTCACCCTGAAAGGTACTTGAAGCCAGAAATGGTTGCGAGTATTCCGTTAGAATGTATCTTTTGTATTTAATCCTCGATGCCGATGCAAGTTTTCCATTTCCACCGCCAACTTCCAATAAGGTAGAGTGATGAAGATGATAAGATGAAATTATTTGCTTGATATAACTTGCCCACGAGACATAATCTACACTTTTCATCAAAGTTCCATAAAAAGAAGCCAATGATGTGTAATTAGCTTTAATTTTTTTTTGCATATCGTTTTCGATTTGAACAAATTATAACGGCAAGATTAGCTGCGGCGATCATACTTAATGGATTTGCAATGCCTTTTCCGGCTATATCAAACGCGGTTCCGTGATCTGGTGAGGTGCGAACTATCGGAAGCCCCGCAGTAAAATTCACACCATCTTCAAAGCTTAACATTTTAAAGGGAATTAAAACCTGGTCATGGTAAGCACCAACAAGTGCATCATATTTTTTGTAGGAATGATTTCCAAAAAAAGCATCTGCGGGAAATGGCCCGGAAACACTTTTACCAAACTTTTTCATCACTGATGCAAAAACATCCTTTTCTTCCCTTCCCAAAAGTCCAGATTCTCCAGCGTGAGGATTTAATCCGAGCACAGCAATGTTGGGTGACGGAACCCCGAAATCCTTTTTCAATGAATCTTGAACGATTCGTAATTTCGATGTTATCAACTTCTCGGAAAGCATGTCCGATACCGACGCAATAGGCACATGGATTGTTAACAACGCCGCACGCATTTTTGCCGAGTGAAAAAACATCAAGTGATCTTTCGCGTTGGTCCAGTCGGCAAATAATTCGGTGTGACCGGGATATTTTATCCCGGCTTTATGAAAAGCTTCTTTAGAAATAGGCGCTGTGATTATACAATCGGCAAATCCACGTTGTACCGCATCAAAGGCTTTTTGAATTGATGAAAATGCTGTCATACCGGACTGTTTTGTCGTTTTCCCCAAAACTATTTTTCCCTTAGGAAGAAGGAGCACAGAAACGATTCGCTTATCAGAATTTGCTTTTGAAACATCAGCAATATATTCTACCGGAAATTTCTTTTTGGTTAATGTTCTTACTTCTTCAAAGACATTTTGTGGAATACTAATATAGAGCTTATGCTGTTTTTGTTTTTGAAAAGCCGAAAGAGTTTTAACCGCAACTTCAGGTCCTATACCGTTATAATCTCCACAAGTAAAAAAGAGATTCATTATTCCTTCACCAAAATGAAATTCCCGTTTCCGGTAACATCTTTAAAAAGAAAGGTTTTATTAAGCTCTTTGTAGAACCATATTTCGAGCATTTTTCCGTTTTCAGCCGCTCTTTGATCAATTTTGGTTGGCGCACCAAGTTTTACAAAAACTTTCCCTCTATCGGTAGAAAGCCCATCAATGTTTGAAAAGTTAGAATAATGTCTAAGCACGTAATCAGCTCTTTGGTAGAATTCGGACAACAACTCGTTGAATTTTGTACTTGGTGTAGGATCATGTTTTTGCCAATAAGAAAAGAGAATCGAATACCAGTTTTTCCCAAAATTATCTTTAAGAGAATCTACGACGGTTTTCGATTCAATAATCGAAAGCGCTTTTAATGCGGATACCGGGTTTTGCAGTGAAAAAGGTTTGTCCCACCATCGTACTTCAAACGCGGCTACTTCTGTGTCATTACTTTTTACAACATACCTGCCTTCAGGCAACGACTGTGAAATATTTTTAAAAAGAAAATAATTCCCTTCTTTTTTGTTTGGTTGAAGTACTATTCCCATTGAATCTTGTTTAAAAGAAAAATCATCACCGGCAATTGATGTAGATGAAAACTGAAGCGTATCAGTTTGAGAAATGCACGAGATTTTCATTTCACTTTGGGGTGAGACAGCAGCTGAATGCACTAGTAAAGAATAGTTTGAAGAAGTAAACGGAATAGTTTTTCTTTCATTAACAAGATAGAATTTATCGTTTGTTTCTTTTATAAGAAAGAACTCCGGTTTCAGATTGTTAAAGTTCACTCTAATTTTTTGCGATGCGATATCTTTGTTGTTTTGGAGATCGGTGAGCGTGATGGTAGCTAAATATGTTTTATGCTTTAACTGCAGTTCAAGTAGACTTTGCATCGCGTTATTTCTGTTTAACGTTTCATCGAATGCATTAACTGTAATTGTTCGCATTTCCCCGCTTCGAATTATTTCATTGGTAACCGAATCTTTTAATTCGAGCGAGATAGACACTTTGGCTACATACTCATCGTTTTGCTTTAGGAAGGAGATTCTGTCGTATGGTTGACGGCAACAAAAATCCAGCACACCGCCGTTATTTGTTTCTGTGCAGTAATACTCAAAAAGTAAAGAAGGTTCTATTTTCCTTTTTTGACACAACGCTGAAAGTGCGAAGAGAGCAACAAGAAACAGTGTCAACTTTTTCATGGCAACCAGTTTAAATGGTATTGTATGTAAGAATTAATGGTATGAAAGCGTTAGCTGTTCATATTTAATAAAAATTCTTTGTTAGTTTTTGTTCCCTTCATTTTATCGGTAACAAATTCCATTGCTTCTACCGGATTAAAATCACTCAAGATTTTTCTGAGAATCCAGATACGGCTTAAATCATCATCTTTAATAAGCAAATCTTCTCTTCTGGTTCCTGAGCGGTTAACATCAATAGCCGGGAAGATTCTTCTATCGCTCAAATCACGATTCAGCACAACTTCCATATTACCCGTTCCTTTGAATTCTTCAAAGATAACATCGTCCATTCTGCTTCCCGTGTCAATAAGAGCGGTTGCAATAATGGTTAAGCTTCCTCCGTCTTCAGTGTTTCTTGCAGCGCCAAAAAATCTTTTTGGTTTATGAAGCGCGTTGGAGTCAACACCACCGGAAAGAATTCTGCCGGAGTGCGGAACAACTATATTATTGGCTCTCGCTAACCGGGTGATACTATCAAGTAAAATAACAACATCCTCACCGGCTTCAACTAAACGTTTAGCTTTTTCAATAACCATATCTGCAACTTGAATATGTCGATCAGCCGGCTCATCAAACGTTGAACTTATAACTTCAGCTTTCACGCTTCGTTCCATATCGGTAACTTCTTCAGGACGTTCGTCAATCAAAAGGATGATTAATTTTACTTCTGGGTGGTTACGGGTAATTGAGTTCGCTATTTTTTGCAGTAAGATTGTCTTTCCGGATTTAGGCGGCGATACAATTAATCCTCTCTGCCCTTTTCCAATTGGAGCGAGGAGGTCCAATATTCTCATTGAATATTCTCCCGGTGCCGATTCAAGAACTAATTTTTTAGTTGGATAAACCGGAATTAAGTTGTCGAACAAAGTTCTATCTCGGATACCATCCGGGCTTAATCCATTCACCGCCTCAACTCTTAACAGAGCGAAAAATCGTTCTCCTTCTTTCGGAGGGCGAACTTGACCGCTGACAAAATCACCAGTACGTAACATGAATTTTTTAATTTGCGATGGCGAAACATAAATATCATCCGGTGACGGAAGATAGTTGTAATCAGATGAGCGGAGAAAGCCGTAGCCGTCCGGAAGCACTTCAAGCACACCTTTGGAGAATGTTAACCCATCCTTTCCGGTTTGCGCTTCAAGAATCTTAAAGATAAGTTCTTGCTTTCTAAGATCGCTGTACCCTTGTACACCAAGCTCCTTCGCAATATCATTTAATTCAACAATTTTTTTGGATTTTAGTTCGGAAATATCCATTGGCATAATCTGACCCTTAAAGTTTTTTCTAATAGTATGGAATTTTTAATAGCTAAGTTGTGATTTCACGTGTTTTTCGAATGGTAAAAGAAGCCAATTGAAAATTGCACTTCTTTTTACACTTTGTCAAGCACTTTTTTCTGTAATCCTTTTTTTACTTCACCCAAAAGATACATGCTGCCGAGCAGCACTAAACACTCGTCAGAATTCTTTTTCTCTTGAAACGAAAGAAAAAATTCTGTCGGATTTGAGACTTCTTCAACTTGAAATTGGAATTCTCTTCCTATTTCCGATAAAGTCTCCTTCTTTTCAGCACGATCAAAGGGTAAATCAGTGACGTGCAGAATTTCAAACGAAGGTCTCAATTGTTCGAGCATCTTTTTGATTTCTTTATCTTTCATTACCGCGAACAAAAGATGCGTTTTTTTATATTTCGGTTTTTCCTTTGTAAACTCAGAAAGGAAGCTTTTTATCCCGTCGGGATTATGAGCCGAATCCATGATGATGCGTGGATTTTCGGAGACAATCTCGTATCTTCCCTGTAGTTTGGTATTTTTCTCAACATTCTTTAAACCCAATTCATAAATACGTGGATCATCAATATCGATGGTTTTGTTCACGACTAAAGTTGCAAGAGCAGCATTATATTTTTGATAGTAGCCGTGCAGCGGCGAGTCAAGCCGATCGATATCCAACTCTTCCGTGTATAATTCCAAGTAGGTATCGCGCTTAATAATATAATCTTCAAGTTCATATACTTCGCTTCCAACTTCTTCACACTTTTGCTGAATAATTTCGTCGGCTTCAACCGGAAGAATTCCAAGGAATACTTTTGTTTTTGGTTTTATAATGGCTGCTTTTTCTGCGGTGATTTGCTCAATTGAATTCCCTAAATATTGCGTGTGCTCCAAACTGATTGATGTTAATACAACTGCAAGAGGACTGAGAACGTTGGTTGCATCTAATCTTCCGCCTAATCCAGTTTCAATAACCGTATAATCCACTTTTTTCTCGTTGAAATAGGAGAAAGCCAATGCAGTGGTAACTTCAAAAAAAGTGAGTTTATTTTCCGTTATATAATGTTCATGTTTTGAATAAAAAGAAGCGATAAAATTATCATCAATTTCTTCACCGTTTATTCTAATTCTTTCATTGAATTTTATAAAATGCGGTGAAGTGTACAGTCCGGTTTTCTTTCCGGCAGTTTGTAAAATACTCGCAATAAATGAGGCGGTACTTCCCTTTCCATTTGAACCCGCGATGTGGAAGCATTTTAGACTCTTTTGCGGATTTCCCATATGAGCGAGAAACTTTGTGATATTTTCTAACCCAAACTTCATTCCGAAAATCTGAAGTGCATATAATTTTTCTAATGTCTGTTCAATGTTCATGATAGAATAAATGATCCGGTTAGTTTATGTATTGAATCTATTTTCGTTTTCTCACAAAAATCGCTTAACTCTGAAACCATTTTTTCAGCGGCTGTAGGATGAACGAAATTCACGGTTCCTAATTGAAAAGCAGAAGCACCGGCAATCATAAATTCAATCGCGTCCTGCCAAGTAAAAATTCCTCCGATGCCAATAATCGGAATATCAACATTTCTTTTTATCTCAAGGACTTTTGCCAGTGCTACCGGTTTTATAGCCGGGCCCGAAAGTCCGCCTGTAACATTTTTAATTTTTGGTTTCCGCGTGTTAATGTCAAAAGCCGTTCCAACAAGCGTGTTAATAGCGGAAACTCCGTCAGCACCAGCATTTTTTGCAGCCAAGGCAAATTCGGAGATTCGGGAAACATTCGGGGATAGCTTTATAAACACTGGTTTACTTGTAACTTTTTTAACTTCTTCGGTTATTCTAGAAACTGCATGAAGATTATTCCCAAATTCCAGTCCCCCTTCTTTTACGTTGGGACACGAAACGTTAATTTCAAAAGCTGCAATTGTGTTTTCCGAATTAAGAATTTTGGTACACTCTACATATTCTTCAATAGTGCTTGCGGCAATATTACAAATGATGGTTGTATCAAATTTTTTAAGGAAAGGAATTTTTGATTTTAAGAATTCTTCAACTCCCACATTTGCAAGCCCAATTGCATTGAGCATTCCTGAAGGAGTTTCAACAACACGTTGTGGCGGATTTCCTTTCCGAGGTTTTAGACTCAACGACTTGGTTACAATTCCACCAATTTTATTCAAATCGATAAATTCAGCAATCTCATTCCCGTAACCAACCGTTCCCGATGCAAGCAATATCGGGTTTTTTAGCTTTAAGGGACCGACATTTACGGATAAATCAACACTACTCATGGAAGCGTAACGTCTTTCATATTAAAAACCGGACCATCTTTACAAATCAAATCATATTTTGTCGAATCTTTTCTTGATTCAATGGGACATCCCTGGCAAAGTCCAAAACCACAAGCCATAGAAGATTCGGTAGATATTTCTCCATCAATACTTTTTTCTAAACAATACTGTTGCAGTGATTTTAACATGGCATTCGGACCGCAGGCAAAAACTTTAATTTTCTTTTTTTCAAATAAATGCAATTTTGAATCGAACAACTCCACAACATTTCCATGAAAGCCTAAACTTCCATCATCCGAGGCGGAAAAAACATTTGGCATCATGTAGTCAATAACATCAGTTTTTGTACGAGCACCGGTAAAACAAGAAATACTCTTTCCTTTAGCTTTTAACTCACTAATTAAAAACGGGAACGGTGCAGCTCCAATACCACCGGCAAGGATAACAGCTTCTTCATACTCACCGTCAATGCTAAAACCATTTCCCAACGGTCCCATAACATCCAAGCTATCCCCTTCGCATTTTGATTGCAATGAAGAGGTTCCGCTTCCAATAGTAACAAACATTACGGTAAAGATATTACCTTGAATATTGCAAATACTGAATGGACGTCTAAGGAGTGGAAAATTCGAGTTTGAGACTTTAATATTTACAAATTGTCCGGGTTTTGCTTGCGATGCAATATTCTCGGATATCAAATTTAAAAGATAAATATTTGTTCCAATTTGAGTAACAGACTTAACTGTTGCGTTCTCAAGAAACAAGGGACTTCCTATTTAAGTAGATTGAATCAGTAATTTTGAGCTTAACGGACGGATAACGCCGAACTGTCTGCCCACAAGGCAAGAGAGCGATTAAGAACATTCCAAATTTAAAGAGAAAAAATCTTCCCTCAAAATGAAATAACGAACTTCTTCCGCACCCCATAATTATTTTAATAAAAGCATCTTCTTCGTTAAAGTCTTATTCCCGGAATGAAGCTGATAAAAGTACACTCCACTGTTTACCGCTGAGGCATCCCAGTTTACGCTATAATTGCCAGGGTTTTTCCATTCGTTTATTAGTGTAGCCACTTCCCTTCCAAGAACATCATAAATTTTTAAGGAAACGAAAGAAGTATTCCCTTCCGGGATGGAAAATCTTATTGCTGTTTCCGGGTTGAATGGGTTCGGAAAATTTTGCGCTAACACAAAGCGTGAAGGATGTAATACGGATTGTTCGTCAACATCGGTTACTGTAAACGTTTGAATGTTGTCAAAATAGATGATGCCGTTTTTTGCACCTTTTCCATTTTGCTCAACACTAAGAGCGTAAATCTTAGATGGTACTTGTCCGCTCAGAAACGAGCTATCAACTGTAAGAAATTTCCAACCGGCCCAATTCAATGAATCATAATATGCAGAAAAATTAAATCCGCTATTATCTTCAAACCAAAGTTTTACTATGTTGTTGCTTAAATCTCCAAACACCCAAACACCAACGAAGGAACTTTTCGCATCCGGTTTGAGATTATTTTCAACAACGCATTCTCCATCTGAATTATTTACAAAAGTATAGCTTAGTTTACCGCTTTTTGTGCCGTAAGCTTTCTTTTCGGTGGTAACTAAAAATTGGCTTAGTGTTGTATCGATTCCAACAGAATATTGACTTGCTTTAGGAGACTGCCAACCGCCGGCTGCTTCAAAATCATCAACTAGAGTTGCTTGAGTTGGAAGTATTGCATCAACTGTAAAATGAATATCGACGGAATCCACCATCGGAATTGAATCCGTGTCTGCAATTTTTCCGCCAAGCGATAAAATATATTCTCCGTTTGTTAACGGATTTTTTGTCTCGAAGAAAATATATCCTTTATTGTTTTCAGAAAATATTTTTACGTTAACCGCGGTTAATCGTGTCCAGGTTGCGTCATAAAGATTAATTTGCCCGGCAAGCGATCCGGTCCAAATGGGGGCATCAAATTGCAATCTAAATTGAGGTAACGGAACAGATATTTTAGAATCAAGTTGAGGGTACGTCGATTCAAGTTTGTACCTATCGCGATTAGTCGTGGTGAATTTGAAAACCAAATCACCTGCTAACGGAATATTCCAAATTGTTTTTGCTGTTTTTGCTAAGGTAACGGTGTATTCGGTTGCCTTGGTATATGCATAATCCGGTTTGAACGTCAACTGCTTGTTGCCGTTACTCCATGCGATAGTACCACTAACCTCCGGAGCAATACTGAACGCTGTATTTGTGGATTCGCTATCCATCGGTAAATCAAAATTGATAACAACCGGAGTTGTTGTCTTCACAGGTTCAATTGATGAAGATGGAGAAAATCCAATCACTGAAGCGACGGCGGTTGTATCAAATTGCAAGAACTTATCCGCAAAAGATGTAGAATTTGCAGCTATGGAGATGGAAGAGGAATCTTTGTAATACCCCGGAGCTTCAAAATAAACTTTGTAATTGCCGGGTGCCAAACTATCAAAGAGATAAAATCCATTATTCATATCATCTCCATGATAAACCAACCCGCCGGGTTCCAAAGTTATTTTAACATTATTGATGGGAAGTTTGTTATCGCTCTTTGAAGTAAGAGCAAAATAAGAAACCGTTTTATTCGCATCTCGCACAAGTCCGGCAGCTATTCCGGTTGAAAATCCCGGTTTCGCAAAATATTTTAGAAATCCTCTGGCTATTGCCCAAGCTTCATGTTTCTTATAAGAAAGATTCATTAAACGCCATGACTCCGGAATGTAATCATGGAATTCCCCTTCCGATAATGTTCCGGGTACATTTAGATTTTTAAATACACCAAGGTAAGGCTGACCCGTTCTGTAAAAATCAAAGTCTCCTCGGAGATATTTAGCAGTGGTTCTGTTCGCTTTGTAAATTTCATCAAGGACATATCCCCCCATTGTCTTTGCCGCTGGGTAAGTGGGTCCATTGTCAAAACCTTGAAATAAAAGCAACGTGTAATTTGATTGTCCGTTATACCCATTACTATGAATAGCGTGGAAATAATCAACATTGTGAGCATTACAGTCGGCAACAATCGTTGAAAGCGCTAAATCATCTGCTGAGGTGTTTGTAACGCGGGACATGTAGACAGTCGCATTTAATTCTTGAAGAATTGTCCTAAGTGCTAAGCCTTTATCGAGATTTGAAACCGATTCCCAAAAGCCGGTCTCCGGAATATTTCTATCGTTAGAATCAAAACCACCATGTCCGGGATTTACATAAATTTTAATACCTGTTAAATCTTGCCCTATCGCAAATTCCGACAATACCAAAACGAGAAAAAGGAATAAAACTCGTCGCATCTATTTATTCCTTTCAAGTTCAAGGAAAACAATTTTACCATCTTCGGAATGACATACGATACTGTTCATAGAAGGAGCCCACTCGGGGTATTGCTCATGAATGTCTTTCGTATCTGTGAGTTGAATTTTCTTCGAACCATCCGCAGAAGTTAAAAAGATATCTGAGGATAAAAGCGTTTGTCCGTTATCTTTATCCACCATATACGCAAGCCATTTGCCATCCGGAGACCATTTAGGCGCGTTCGCGTACCCGAGATCAGCAAGTACATTTCCTTCCAGATCCGTTACAAACGTTCCCTTCCCCATAAACGTAAATACGATCTTCTTTTTATCAGGTGAAAACGATGCCCAAAGATAACTGCCGTTTCCAAGAAGGTTGAATATTTTTCGCTCTCCGTCAAGTAATAAAATTAAATGGCCATCTTCAAAAAAGAGAACCGTATCCCGTTCTGTCTTTGCTACTCGAAATGGCTGTTGTTGATATATTTTTTTAACAGTTACATCATTTTCTATTTTGTAAATGCAGTCACCGCTGGAAAGTACTTTTGGAGTAGATAAATTTCTTTTTCCGTTTTCGATTAAGTCAATAGAATTTGTTTTAAGGTCGATTGCTTTGATATCCGAATATTTTCTTCCGTTTATAAAATTATTCGTTCTGTAAAATATTTTGCTTCCGTTTTCGGCGAACTGATAGTCGTATCCCGCACCCTGCTCAGGAGTGATTATGGTAAATGCTTTTGAGTAAAGGTTGTAGGATTCAATACCTTTAAAGTTGTCTTTTGTGAAAAAGAGAATGGAATCATTTTCGGAAAATCTTGGGAAAAGATGTTCTCCCGGTTCTGGTAATTGAACAGTGTATTCTTTCGCAACTTTAAATGCTTGTCCCCAAGTGAACGATTGTAAAACTAAAAAAACAGTAAGAAAAATCTTAAAAACCTTTTTCATTCAAGCTCCAGTTTACAGATGCATTTTTTCGATTTCTGAAATTTTATCCAGTCTTTTTTGATGCCGGCCTCCGCCATATTTGGTTTGCAGCCACACCTCTAAAATACTCTTCATTGTTTCATCGCCGAGTGATTTAGCGCCGAGTACCAAAATATTTGCATTATTGTGTTCTCGAGCGCTTCGTGCGGAGAACTCATTATAGCAAGTGGCGGCGCGGATTCCGGTAAGTTTGTTTGCGGTGATTGCGGAAGGTATTCCGGTTGCGTCAACAAGAATTCCAAATTCTGCTTCACCCGAATGAACTTTTTTAGCAACCGCGAAAGCGAAATCGGGGTAATCGCAAGAGGATTCGTTAAATGTCCCTACGTCTTGCACCGGAAAGCCTTTCTCGGTTAATACTTTTATTAGGTTATTTTTTACAGAAAATCCGGTATGATCGCCACCGATGACAACTTTTCCTTTTGAACTTATAAATGAAGAATCTCCTTGAGGTACAGGGAATGCTTCTTCATCATTCTGTTGCAGTACCACCGTCATCTTAAGTTCCTTCATTTTGTCTTTAGCTGAAGGAGTTAAGATGTCACCTTTCTTCATTGAAAGGACACTTCCCTTACTTTTGTAATTCGCAACAATATCGGCTTCTGTAAAGACGCGTTTCATTTATAGGTAATCGTTCAGTTTGTTCAATTTGATATAATCAACAACTTTTTTTACCTCTTGAGCATGGTCTCGTTTACAGACGAGCAAAGCATCATCGGTATTTATGATGATGACATTATCGAGTCCAACAACGGCGGTAAACTTCTTTGGAGAATAGATATAAGAATCGACCGTTTTATCCGTATAGACGCTCCCGACGCATGCATTTTCATTTTTATCTTTTTCTGAAAGTTGATGAACTTCCTCCCAGCTTCCAACGTCGCTCCATGTAAATTTTCCTTTTGTTAAAAAGACTTTATTCGATTTTTCCATAATCCCGTAATCGATGGATACGCTGCGTAACTTTCCGTATTCATCAAGGAGAGCCTGATCAAACGACGATGTTCCTGCAGCAAGAGATATCGCATCAAGCGCTTTTGATAGTTCCGGCATGTGAAGTGCTATTTCATTAAGAATCGTGTCGGCTCTCCAGACAAACATTCCGCTGTTCCAAAGAAAGTCTCCGCTTTTAACAAAATTAAGTGCGGTTTCATAATTTGGTTTTTCCGCAAATGTTAAAACTTTATGAATATCTTTCGAAAATTCTGTTTCTTCAATCTGAATATATCCGTATCCGGTTTCAGGCCTTGTAGGTGGAATTCCAATTGTTACAAGACCTTTTTCTTCATTCGCGTGTAAAGCTGCATTCGTAAGAGTCGCCTGAAAAATATCTCTTTCACGAATAATATGGTCAGCCGGCAAAACAACAATAACAGCTTCTTGATCTATGCGGTTTATAAGCACAGAAGCAAGTCCGATTGCCGCGGCAGTGTTGCGTCCGAAAGGTTCTTCAAGAATATTTTGAGGCGGAATCATAGGCAGTTGTTTTGCAATTTCGTCTTTTTGCATTTTGTTCGTCACTACAAAAACATTTTTATGAGGAACAAATCCTTCTAAGCGGTCAACCGTGTTTTGAATCATTGTTCGCTCACCGAAGATGGTAAGCAATTGTTTTGGAAACTTTTCCCTGCTTCGCGGCCAAAATCGTGATCCAACGCCACCGGCCATAATTACCGCATAAATGTTCATCAGGTTGTCCTCATTTTAAGTGATTGTAACTTCTTAGCGAAATCTTCTGCTTTATTTAGATAATACGTGATGTCAACTTCTTTATTTTTTACCAAAGCTACTATCACAATTAGACAAGCTCTCATTGCCTCTATCATCTCTTTATCCGGTGATATTTCTTTCAATTGAAGCATACGAAACGCTTTTGCCAATGTTCTGTGCATTTCGGTTGTAATATCCGTTCCAAACTTTTCGGAAAGTGACGCGTTAACCCGCATAACCGATTCAAAGACCCGCAACTCTGTAGATTTGATGGAATCGTTTCCTAAATTTTTCAAAACTTGTTCAATTTCCTTTACAGGTTTTAGAATTGTAGCTTCAAAATTTTGGAAGAAAATATTCTCATCATTAGGGTCGTCGTCAAGTATCAGTTTTTCTTTTAAGATATCAGTTTTTCTTTTATCTGCTTTGATGGAGCTTCGTCCGGTAAAATCAATAGTAAGTGATTTATCAACCACTTCCCCAGTTGAAGTTGGTGATGAATGAAATTCCTTCAACTTCTGAGCGATATCTTTATATGAATTTGGAGTTAACGATTCCAGAACCACGTTCAGATCTTTTACCAACAGTTGAGCATGCTCTTTAAATTTATCGGAAAGGCGTAAAAAATCAATTTTATTTTGCTTTAGATAATTAAATATTTCGTGCAGCTTAATGGCAAGTTTAGAAAGCTGAGTTAATTTTTTCATCCCCAAAATGATTGACTCAAGGTCATCACACGTGGCAACGGTTTCTTTTAGCAGTCCGACGACTTCGATTTTCTCGCTGCTTAACCGAAGATTATTTGCGGCAACACTTATACACTGTGCGATATATTGTTTATGAAGGTCCATACTATTTATAAACGCGTGGAACTCTCTTTGAAATATTGCAGGTTATTTCATAAGGAATTGTATTCAGTTTTTTACTCCAATCCCATGCATCTATTTTATTGTTTTTTTGAGAACCAAGCAAAATCACCTTATCACCTACTTTAATATTATCGGATCCAACATTGAACATAATGCGATCCATAGTAACACGTCCAACTTGCGGGTAGATTTTACCATTGATGATTGCGGACATTTTGTTTGATAAATTTCTATTTATTCCATCCGCGTAACCAACCGGGACCGACACAATTTGTGCTCTTTTCTTTAAAGAATAAAGCCTTCCATAACTTACTGATTCTCCTTTGTCAAACCAAGTGCATGTTGAGACTTCCGAGACCAGTTCCAGCACCGGTTTTAAGGGAATTGTTTTTGTAACTTCTAATGATGGAGTATATCCGTAAAGAGATATCCCGGGTCTGACCATATCAAAATAAGCATCCCGCATCGAAAGAATTGCGCCGCTATTTGCCATGTGAATTATACCTGGAGGAATATTTTCCTTTTGTAAAATCTCAAGAATTCCATTGAATCTTTTCAACTGCAAATTCGCATACCTTTTATCTTTTTCATCAGAAGTAGCAAAATGAGAATAAATGCCGTCAAGATGCAAATACTTACTATCCACAACTTTTTTTATCAAGGGAACGGCCTCAGAGTAATGGATGCCAACTCTTCCCATTCCTGTATTGATCTTTATATGTACCTTTACTTTCACGTCGCTCTTTAAACCATTTTTTTTAGTAAATATTTTGACCGAGCTTTCAAGAAATTTCAAATCGGAAAGAGAAAATAGTGAAGGTGTTAACTTATTTTGGAGGATGGCATTGATATTATGCTTTGAAGGGGATTCAAAAAGAAGAATTGGTTGTTTTATTTTTAACTTCCTAAGTTGTATTCCCTCTTCCGCAATTGCCACCCCGAAATATTCCGGTTTACGCGTTAGTGAATTTAATGCGGCAACTATCTCGAATACCCCATGTCCGTAAGCATCGGCTTTTACCACTGCCAACACTTTTGTTTTTGTTTTTTTTCGGATAGAAAGGTAGTTAGCCTTAAGATTGGTAAGATTTATAATGGCTTGTGTTGGACGCATCAACTCATAAAAGTATTTTATTTTGAGCTAAAATATATGTTTTCTGAATAAGAGAAACAACGATTTCCTACGTAAGAAACTTATACCAAAGAATTATAATTGTGAATTGCTCTCTTATTAAAAGAGAAAAATTCCTCAAGTTGTTTGAAGAATTTTTCCTATTTTTTCTTTTTTTGAATTCCTAAAGAAAGGATAAGAGTGCGGAAGAGGGGACTTGAACCCCTACGCCCGAACGGGCACTACCCCCTCAAAGTAGCGTGTATACCAATTTCACCACTTCCGCAAAAGAAGTGTACAAAATTACAGCTAAAGCGGCAATTATGCAAAAATTTAATCAAAATTATTCACGCTCCGGACGAGGTCTTCCCTTCAAAATCAAATCTTGAACTTCTTCTCGAAATCTTCTCTCAAATGCCAGGAATTCAGCCATTTGCTGGGGGCTTAACATCGATTGCAGTGAGGTAAAAAAATCCATTTTATTCTTCTGCAATTGTTTTTCGGTGTAGAGATATTCGTCAATAATTTTTTTCCATTCATTCGTTGACGTTTGGCCGTCATTGGCCGCAGCTTTATCTCTTATCATAGTTGAGAGACTGTCTATTTTATCGTTTAGCAGTTTGCCTTTTTCTCGGAATTCACTTCTTTTAGTAAAAAACTTTACTGCCGCTTCATCAGTAAGATTGAGTTCTTCTATTAGTTTAATCTTTTCTAATTGATCTATTTTCTCACGAAAATTTTTCCGTCGGTCTCCCCTATGCTGTGCCAGCATTGCTGTGGCCATAAGTGCAGTAAGAACAATTATGAGGAAATAAGATTTTTTCATGCTATCACCTATAATATTTTTGTTTGTTCAAGTTGTGCGTAGAGCGTTTCCAGTTCACTATCGTCTAACTTTGAGAGTACTTGGTCCACGTCGGTATCTGATTTTAACATTCCATAATCACTATTTGAAATAGTACCGACGGCTAACGTAGAATAAATTGTTTTATCCAACGATGTTTGAATTTTGTCATTATTAAGAATTGAATCCGAGTACTCGTCTGCGGGTGCTATGTACGATTCTTGTCTCAAGATTCCCACATTCGCGGAGCTGATATCGGTGTTTATCTGGAGTTGGTTTGTGTAATCGATATTCATTTTTTGCCATCCTAGCATTAACATGAGCACAATAACAACGGCAAACGATGAACTCATAGCGACTTTCGGCAAAAGAAAATGCTGCGTCTTTCCGGCTTGGTGTTCTCTAAACTTAGGAAGGATTGTAGCAAAATATTTTTCATCAACTTTATAGTGAGAAAGCTGCTTCAATGATTCAGAAACACTTTCTAACTCACGAAGGTGAGTTTGCTCCGATTCACTTCCGCCAAATCCATTCTTCTTTCCTTCGGAATCAAAGAAATCAAATATTTTCTTATCCATTTTCTTTACCTATCAATTTAGAAACTTTCTCGAAAGCGTGAAAATAATTCGCTTTCAATCCACCGATACTTTTTCCCGTTATTTGAGATATTTCTTCGTAACTCATTTCTTCAAAATGTCTAAGGATAAAAACTTCCCTTTGTTTTTGGGGAAGCGTCTGCAATATGCTATCCAATTTTTTCAGTTTTTCTTTATCCTCAATATTTTTTACGATATCATCATCCGTAGCAAGTTGGTTATTTTCGGGTGAATCGAACGAAATCAATCTTTTTAATTTTTGCCGTTTAATGAAGTTTAAACTTCGCGTAATGGTAACACGATAAATCCAGGTATACAGTGATGATTGGAAATTAAATCCACGCAGTTTTGTATACAGAACTTCCAATACTTCTTGCACTACTTCATCTGCATCGAAATGATTTCCCGTCATTCTTCTGGCATGCCAGTAAATCTTTGCCTGATACCTTCTCACCATTTCATTGAAGGAGAGTTCGTCTCCCTTAAGAAAGTTCTGGACTAAGTCATAATCGGGAAGTTCTTGCAGCATTCTTTCAATTTATATTTTTAGACATTAGCTACTTTAAAAAGGTTTAATGCACATTAAGTAGAAAAGGCACGTACCGCTGTGTTTCGCTTCATTTAAACCGGCGAAATATTTTTTTTGTCAAAGGTCTGAAAGAAAAAAAAATCACTAAAAATATAAGGAATACTTTAATGAAATCACTTAAGATTTATCACTTGCCCCTTTTGGTAGTACTTGCGGCTACTGTTGCAATCGCACAACCTCGTCCACAACGCTTTATGCATGATGCCCCACGCTTGATGCACGAAAAGTTGAACCTCACCCCTGACCAAGAAAAGAAGATCGATGAACTTCGTACGGAACACCAAAAGAAAATGGTTGATTTACGTGCCACCATGGAAAAACTTCATCTTGAGAAGAAAGAAATGGTATCAAAAGGGAATTATGATAGAAAATCATTTTTAGCGTTGGAAGATAAAATTTTAAAGCAACGAGATGTAATTGAATCTGCAAGAGCAAATCATCAAATGGATGTCTACGAACTTCTTGACCAAAATCAAAAAGAAATCTGGAACAAACGTCCCATGGTTGGACCGAAAGGTAAAATGCAGAGACCGGGACGAGGCCACCGAGGCTGCTCTAATTGTGATGGGCCTGGAATGGGACCGAAATTTTAACCCTCAGTAAATAACCTCTATGTAAAAAACCTTGGAGTTCGCTTCAAGGTTTTTTTTATAAATCCCCTTCTAACGGCCGTAAGACTATCTCTTCTACAACTACGTTCTGAGACTGTTTGTAGTGTGAAAGAACGATATCAGCGATGGTTTCAGGTTTCATCATTCTATAACCGAATTTTTCTCTGCTCTTTTCAGGCCAGATATTTGTTGCTGTTGCTCCGGGATAAATATTGATGACACGGATATTTCGGCCTCGCACTTCTTCCCGAAGGACCGATGCAAATGCTTTTAAACCAGCCTTCGACGCGGAATATAAACTACTTTGTAAAAATATTTTCTCGGTAACCACCGAAAGTATATTAATTATTGTACCACTTCCCTGCTCAAGCATAATTGGCAAAATGGCTTTTGTAACGTAAATAGCTCCGAGTAAATTCGTTTGAATAATTGCATCGACTTCTTCTAAAGAATTATCCTCGGTTTTTTTGAAGGAAGTAATACCGGCGTTATTAATAAGACAATTGAGTCCCTCTTTTTTGAGGTATGAAGACGCAAATAAATCGATTGCATGATAAGAAGTAATATCAACGGAATGGAGGCTAACATTTTCTTTCTTGAAAATGTTGCCGTTAAGCTCATCAAGTTTCTTTGAATTTCTTGCCGTTGCAAAAACTTTATAACCATTATTCGCAAAAGAAATTGCCAGTGCGCGGCCAATTCCGGAACTTGCACCGGTAATCCAAATCTTCTCCTGTCCGGACATTAGATTTTATTCATTCTGATCAAGTCAAGAAATTCAGTTCTTGTTCGTGCATCATCTTTGAACAAGCCGTGCATAGCGCTTGATGTAGCCGACGAATTTTGTTTTTCAACACCGCGCATCATCATACACATGTGATATGCTTCAGAAACTACGGCAACACCTTTTGGCGAAAGATACTTATCCAAAGTATCGGCAATTTGTTGTGTCATTCTCTCTTGGACTTGAAATCTGCGGGCAAACACTTCAACTATTCTTGGTATTTTGCTTAATCCAACAATTTTTCCCTTGGGAACATATGCGATATGCACTTTCCCATAAAAGGGAAGCAAATGATGTTCACACAAGCTGTAGAAATCAATATTTTTCACCAGCACCATTTCATCGTACTTTTCATTAAAGATAGCTTTATTCAGCACTTCTTCAATGTCTTGATGATACCCCGATGTTAAAAACTCATAAGCTTTAGCGACACGTTTCGGTGTACTGACCAATCCTTCACGCTTTGGGTCTTCGCCAACTCCTTCCAAAAGCTGCTTAACCAGTGTTTCAATTTTATTTAGTTCCATATCATTCTCCTCTGTACTCAACATAGTTGTTTTCGGTTTCATACAGTTTTACAGAATAAAGACTTCCTGCTGGGAGCTTATCCTTTAATTGATTCCAAATACCAAGGCAAATATTTTCAGAAGTCGGGACGATTCCTTTAAGGAAATCAACTTCATAATTCAAGTGCCGATGGTCAACTTTCTGAATAACATTTTCTTGAAGAATTTTTTTAAGAATCTTCAAATCGATTACATAACCCGAGACGGGATCAATGGTACCACGCACAACTACTTCAAGAACAAAATTGTGTCCATGGCCAAATTGGTTAGCGCATTTATCATATAACTGAACATTTTCACCTTCGGATAATGCATCATTATATAATCTGTGCGAAGCACTAAACACTTCACGCCGAGTCACATACATCATTTTATTTTAAAGCTTCCCATACTTCTTCATTATGTCCTTCGACTTTCACTTTACTGAAAATCTTTTTCACAACTCCGGATTCATCAATGACGACTGTAGTGCGCTCAATTCCCATATACTTTTTCCCGTACATGCTTTTTTCTTTCCAAACACCGTACGCTTCAATCATTTCCTTATTCTCGTCACTAAGCAGTGGAAAAGGAAGTTCATATTTTGAGCTGAAGTTTTTATGGGATTTCACCGAATCGGCACTAACACCGAGAATGACAATATTCTTTTTTTTGAATTCAGAATATTCATCCCGAAAATTGCACGCCTCTTTTGTGCAGCCCGGAGTGTTATCCTTTGGGTAGAAGTAAAGCACTACTTTCTTTCCCAAATAATCCTTCAGTGAATGACTTTTCTCTTCTTGATCAACCAGAGTAAAGTTTGGGGCTTTTTTCCCTTCTTGAATCATAACAATTCCTTTATTACTTAAGCGCTTCCTGAATTGCTGAATAATTCGGCTCGTCGCCGGCATTTTCTAATACCTCCGCATATTTCACTACACCGCCGCCATCAATTACAAAAGCAGAACGTTTGGCAACGCCTTTATAATCGAATTTGCCGGCACCAAAAACCTCGTAAAAAGCACCGTACGATTGACATACTTCTTTATTAAAATCGCTTAGCAATTGGAAGTTTATATTATTGTGTTCTTTCCAAAGTTTCAAACTGAAGGGGCTATCAACGCTTACACCAAGCACTTCAGCATTCAACTCGGAATATTTTCCCATGTTATCTCTCATTGAGCACATTTCTTTTGTACAGACACCGGTGTTCGCAAACGGGAAAAAGAGAAGAACAACATTTTTTCCCCTGTATGAGCTAAGGGTAACGTTTTCTGCATTTGTATTTTTTAATGTAAAATCGGGAGCAACTGAACCAACACTAATAGACATATTTTATCCTTTATTTAATTTCTTATTAGAACAATATTAGATTTAAATAGTTCCCATTTGTTCCACAGCTTTCTTAGTAATTTTAACCAGATCAACTTTTACCAAGGTAGCGCGGAGTATCATAATATCATACTGATCGAAACCGATTATTTCTCCTTGTGTGGGAATCTTGCCTCCTCTTGAGGTAATCAATCCGCTTACGGTAACATAGTCGCCCAAAGGTAATTTTAGATCGAATTTTTCGTTTACAAAATCTATTTCAACTTTTCCGCTTATCAGATATTCTTTTTCATTTAATTTTTTGCAGATATTTTCTTCTACATCATACTCGTCTTTTATTTCACCGAAGAGTTCTTCAATAATATCTTCCATGGTTACAATACCGGAAGTCCCCCCAAACTCATCAACAACCGCTGCAATGGAAACTCGTTTCGAAAGAAATTCTTCCAATACATCGGCCGTTCTTTTTGTTTCGGGAATGAAATGGAGGTCTCTCATAATTTCTTGTACGCTCGAAGGTGATGAGAAAACATCGTGGGCAAGGACGAACCCTTTGAGATTGTCAATATTCTCATCATACACCGGAAGTTTTGAAAATGAAGATTCAATAAAAATTTGGATCACTTCCTCAATCGTAGCCGATATTTCTACGCCGATTATTTCGGTTCTCGGGCGCATTGCCTCATAAATGCGTTGCTCACGCAAATCCAATACCCGCTTAATCAAATTTGATTCTTTGTGGTCGACTTTCCCCTCAGCATAACTTTCAGCAAGTAAAGCCTCAACATCGTCCTTGGTTATAAGGCTTCGAACCGAAGCTTCATTCAACATTTGAGATTTTTCAAAAAGCTTGGAGATTGAAGAAATAAAGGAAACCAACGGATGCGAAAGAAACGTAACAAATCTGATTGGAATTGCGGCAAATAATATAAAAGTATCGGCAAATTCCTGCGCGAAGTATTTCGGGATTAATTCACCTAATAACAGAAGAACGAGTGTGGAAATTAAAAGTATTTGGATGTCGTGCAGATGGTATGCCTCTTTTAAGACAATTGCTGAAACAGAAGCAAACGTTATCGCGGCAACATTATTCCAAATTAGGATTGTGGTGTAAAATTTCTCCGGAGCTTTTATGTAATAGTGAAGCTGTTGTGCCGCCACATTTTTCTTTCGTGCCAGTATTTCAAGCTTAATTTTGTTTGAAATAACAAACGCTATTTCCGTTGATGAAAAAAAAGCGCTTGCAAGGAGTGCAATCAACAATATAACTGTAGTTGAATCCATTTACACTAATTTATAAACTATAATAACCGTGGTCAATCCATAGAGAAGAATGTTTGCAATCATTGGAATATCGGTGAGCATCACTTCCGTTGTATTCTCCCCTTTGTTATGATTAATGACTAAAAAAATGTACCGGAAGATTCCGAATACTACGAAAGGAGTGGTATAAATAAGATTTTCCGTGCGAAAAACGGAGATTGTTCTTTGAGAAACGGTGTACAGCGCGTAGCTGATGATAACTCCGGCGGCCGCAATAGTCGCAAGTTGATCAATAAAATTTGTGGAGTAATATTCCAAAACCTTTCGAGTGGAAATCTGCTCTTCACCCGCAATAAATATCTCCGACCGCCGTTTCATCACAGCAAGGAACAGCGAAACAAACATCGTTGTGAGAATTAACCAGCTTGATATTTCTACAGATAAGACCAAAGCTCCGGCAGTTACTCTAATCATAAATCCCGCCGCTATACTAAAAATATCGAGCAAAACGACATGTTTTAATTTGAGGGTGTACCACGTATTTACCAGAACAAAAATAACTGCGAATATTTGGAATGATGGAGTTGTTGCCAATGAAAGTAAAACAGAGAGTATGAAGAGAAAAATGGCAACACCAAGCGCTTGAGTTGTTTTTATTTGTCCGGATGCTATAGGCCGATATTTCTTAACCGGATGATGTTTGTCCGCTTCTGCATCTGATATATCGTTAATGACGTACATTGCGCTTGAGAGGAAACAGAAAACGAAAAACGCGAGCAATGATTTTCCCAAGTATTCCGGATGAAATAAGTTTCTGGAATATACGAGTGGAATAAAAACAAAAAAGTTTTTTATCCACTGGGGAATTCTAATCAGCTTGAAATAGGCCTTCATTTAAAAAACTGCCGTCTCATGGTAAATTCCGAACACCTTTCTTAATTCGCCTGTCATTTCACCAAGAGTTACGTACTTCTCTGCCGCATCCAAGAATACAGGCATTAAATTACGATTCTCTTTTGCCGCACTGCTTATCTCTTCCAATACAGAATCAACTTCTTTTTGTTTACGTGAAGACCGAAGTGCTTGCAGTTCCTCTCTTTGCCGTTTTTCAACTTCTGGAGAAATGGTGAGAATCGGGATATCAACCTTTTCATCACTCTCAACAAACTTATTCACGCCGACAATGAATTTTTCCTTCCGCTCAACTTCTTTTTGATAGCGGTATGCTGCATCGGCAATATTCTTTTGAAAATATCCAGCTTCAATAGCCTGAATTACCCCGCCTAAACGATCGACTTCATCAAAGATTTTGTTCGCACCTTCTTCCATCCTGTCAGTGAGAGCTTCTACAAAGTAGCTCCCTCCCAACGGATCTACAGTATTGGCTACACCTGTTTCATAAGCGATGAGTTGCTGGGTTCTTAACGCAATCATTACAGCCTTTTCACTCGGTAAAGCGAGCGTTTCATCCATGGAATTGGTGTGTAATGACTGTGTCCCCCCAAGTACCGCAGACATCGCTTGAAAAGCTGTTCTCACTATATTATTTTCCGGCTGTTGCGCTGTTAACGAGCATCCTGCTGTCTGGGAATGAAATCTGAGCCACCAAGACCTTGGATTTTTTGCACCGTATTTTTCTTTCATTCTTTTAGCATAAATTCTTCTTGCTGCGCGATATTTTGCAATCTCTTCGAAAAAATCGAGATGCGCATTAAAGAAGAACGATATCCGGGGAGCAAATTCATCTACATCCATTCCCCTTTTTATGCACGCTTCAATGTACGCAAAACCATCCGCCAAAGTGTACGCCAACTCTTGCACCGCAGTTGAACCCGCTTCTCTAATATGATAGCCACTCACCGAAACCGGATTCCATTGTGGGACTTCATTCTTACAATATTCAATCATGTCAACAATTATGCGCATGGAAGGAGTCGGAGGATAAATAAATTCTTTTTGCGCGATGTACTCTTTTAGAATATCATTTTGCAAGGTACCGCGGAGTTTTGAAAATGGAACACCTTGCTTTTTTGCAACGGCAAGATAAAATGCAAAAACCATTGCAGCAGGCGAATTGATGGTCATTGAGGTGGAGACTTTGTCTAAGGGTATTCCTTTAAAAAGAGTTTCCATATCTTTGAGAGATGAAATGGAAACACCGCAAATTCCAACTTCACCTTCCGATAATTCCGCATCCGCATCCCATCCCATAAGCGTTGGAAGATCAAACGCGACAGACAAACCTGTTTGCCCATTTTTCAAGAGATAATGAAATCGCTGGTTAGTGTCTTCCGGCGATCCGAATCCCGCAAACTGCCGCATTGTCCAGACTTTACCACGATAGCCGGAGGCGTGAATTCCTCTGGTATAGGGAAAAGCTCCCGGGAAATTTTGATCCTTTAAATAATCTTGGTTCTGTATATCGTCCGGACCATAAAGGGCGTTGACCGGCTCCCCGCTCAACGTTGTATATACTGAACCATTTGCAGATGAGCTTTCAACTTTTTGGTTGTACTCTTCTCGAAGTTTTTTGTATGCTTCGGTTACTGGCATGGTATCCTCTTTTTATTAAGTTCTTCCGAATCTTCTATCAAATTCATCAAGCGATATTTTTACCACTATTGGTCTGCCGTGAGGGCAAACGTACGGCATGGACGTGGCAAACAATTGATCAATCAACAAACGCATTTCTTTTTCGGATAGTTTGTCGCCCGCTTTAATTGCGGTTCTACAAGAATATGACTTTGCAACATTATCTTTTGCGTCTGTGATTTTCTTTTCTTGTTCGTTCAGATGATATTCTTCCAATATTTCAAAAAGTATTTTTTCTTCGGTACCTTGTTTTACTTCTTGGGGAATTCCCTCAATCACAATTGTGTTTTTGCTAAAAAACTTTAATGTAAATCCAAGATTCGAAAGATGCGGGTACAACTCCTTTATCAACGAATATGTCGCCGGATCAACTTCAATTGTTTTGGAAAAAATCAACTGCTGACTGAATGGCAAATTAGCTTCGAATAACTGCAAGGCTTTTTCGTACAGAATGCGTTCATGCGCTACATGCTGATCAATAATCATCAAACCGGTTTTGATTTGGGAAAGAATATATTTGTTATGCAGTTGAATGATGAACGTAGCATTACCATCATCTTCGGCATCCCGCTTTATTACAGTTGGTTTGCGTTCCGCATCAGCATTTGGTACATCGAAAGGCATTTCAATTTTATCTGCGCTTGGCAGAGAAGTATTTCCACGAATACTCCCAAAAAGTAAATCAATTTCTTTGTCTGAATACACTTTCGGATTGTAATCGGTTTTCGTGATTGACGGTCGGTCGCTAAAATCATTCTGTTCAATTTTTTGTGAAGGATTGATTCTCAATTTTGTTTCACCGGGCAGAAAGTTTTCGCTTTGAAAAGTAAGAGAAGGGACTAAATCGTACGAAGCTAAACTTTTTCTCACGACAGCAAGCACGAAAGTATAAATATCCTTTTCATCATCAAATCGAACTTCTAATTTTGAGGGATGGACATTAACATCAACTCTTTTATAATCAATATCGAGGAAGAGAATGAAAAACGGATAGTCCCCTTTCTCGAGAACATTTTCATATCCGGTAAAGACCGCATGGTTGATTTGTTTGCTCTGCACATATCTGTTATTGAGAAAAAGGTACTGCTCGCCTTTGCTCTTTTTCAAGAGACTCGGCTTTCCGATAAATCCTTTGATTGAAATATACTCTGTGTGCTCATGTACGGGAATGAGCGCATCGGCAATTTCTTCTCCAAAGACTTGCTGTACCCTCTCCGCTAAGGAACCGGATTGAAAATCAAACGTTAATGCATCATCAATAAATAACTTGAAAGCTTTTGAAGGATTACTCAACGCCAATTTTGTAAATGTCGAGATGATGTGCTTCAGTTCGGTTGTGTCCGTCTTTAGAAAATTGCGTCTTGCAGGAGTATTGAAAAAAAGATTTTTAACAGAAACCGAAGTCCCTTTAGCAAAGGAACCTTTCTCACTTGAAATTTCCGCATCCTCCGCACGAAGGAGCGTTCCGAGTTCACTGTCGAAAGTTTCGGTTTTAATTTCAAGTTGACTAACGGCAGCTATTGCGCTTAGCGCTTCACCTCTAAATCCAAGTGTTTTGATAGCCTCCAAATCATCTAACGACGCTATCTTACTTGTTGCATGTTTCTGAATGGAAAGAAGTGCATCTTCTTCGTACATTCCTTCACCGTTATCCATAACCTGGATTAACGACTTCCCCGCTTTTTTGATAAACACTTCGATGAGTGAGGAGCCGGCGTCTATCGCGTTTTCCATTAATTCCTTCACAACAGATTCCGGACGTTGAACAACTTCGCCGGCCGCTATCTTATTAGCTAAATTCTCCGGTAGAATAGAAATCTTAGCCATTAACCGGTCTTTCCTTTTCTTACAAAATGTACAACCGTGAATTGTTCGTGTTCATTTTCCGAAACTTGCAACCAATCATGTTTATCATATTTTGGGAAAAATATTGTCCCCTTTGCATCAAACTTCATGAAGGATAAAATCATTTCATCGGCAAGTGTAATTGCCTGCTCATAAATTTCGCGCCCACCAATGATGAACGCTTTTTCATTGTTTTCATTTTTACATAAATCTATTGCACCAGAAATGCTGTTTCGAATTTTAATCCCCTCACCAAAACCTTTCAAATTGTTCGAACGGGTAATTACAATGTTCAATCTCCCCTTAAGCGGGGCTTCCAAAGATTCAAATGTTTTGCGTCCCATAATAATGGGAAATCCAAGTGTGGTGTTTTTAAAATGAATAAACTCTTCTTTTACATGCCACGGCATTTTACCGTCGGCTGTTCCGATGATTCCATTTTTTGAAATAGCTGAAATAATGATCACTCTCAAACAGCTACCTCGAACTTAATTTTAGGATGGCTCTCATACCCGGTAATTTCAAAATCCTCAAACACAAGTTCATCAATTGGTTTCTTAGCAATTGTTATCTTCGGTAAAGCGAGCGGTTCACGTTTAAGCTGCTCTTTCAACCCTTCCAAATGATCATACTTTTCCATCTCTGTTCCTTTATCGGCTACATAAATATGTGCATCAATAATGGTGTGCGCAAACTGTCCGACTTTCAAATTTGTCTCGTTTGCGATAATGTGTGTTAGTAATGAGTACGCCGCCAAGTTAAAGGGAATACCCAACGCTATATCGCCTGATCGTTGCGTGAGATGACAATTTAAAGTATCACCTACAACATTAAACGCAAAAGTATAATGACACGGAGGAAGTTTACTTGTGATAGCGTTACCCGGTTCCCATGCCGTTACTAAAAGTCTACGGCTGTATGGTTTATTTTTAATTTCATCGAGCACATATTTTATCTGGTCAACTTCGCGGACATGCCAGTGTCCGTTTTTATCTTTTTGAGCGCTCGGGAAATGTCTCCAATAATAACCGTAGGCGGTCTCAAGATTTCCGTCTTCATCTGCCCATGCGTCCCATATTTTGGTATGCTTTCTCAAATTTCTTATATGATTTTCACCGGAAAGGTACCAAAGAAGTTCTCGAATCATCGATTTCCATTCCATCTTTTTTGTGGTGAGCAGAGGAAATCCTTTGGTTAAATCAACTTTATAGAATGCCGAAAAATAGGAGAGGGTATCAACGCCGGTTCTCGATTTTTTTCTGACGCCTTCGTTCATTACTAATTGAACAAGATCAAGATATTCTTTCATTGTGCTCCGTTAAATAGGATGAGACCAAAAGTTTGTTATTTCAAATTTAATAAAATTAAGAGTGGGATAAAACGTGCGCGGTTATTTCTTTGCAAACGGAATTAATGTTCGCTTTATAGTTCAAAATCGCGTCTTTTTTTGAGCCGGCAAGTTCTTCCAATGAATAAAATTGAACATTCGCGAAACTGTGTTTTTGAATCGTCCCAAGACTCTGCCCGGAAATGAGAAAAACAATTTTTTCATATTTCTCGGCAAGGCGAAGCAGCACTCCGGTAGCTTTCTTCTGCAAACTTTGTGTGTCAAAACTCCCCTCCCCGGTGATGATGTAATCCGCGGATTTAACTTCATTCTCTAAATTTAAATCTGAGCTGAGAAATTCATCAGCGTACTTTACCGCAATATTTTCAAAGATGAGAGAGAAGCCGACTAATAGTCCTCCTCCGGCACCATAATTCAAATTTCGATAGTCAAGATTCGCCTCGCCTTTTAGCAATGAGAGAACATGTGTAACTCCCTTTTCCAATTTCGCAATCATTTCATCTGTTGCACCCTTTTGTGAAGCGAACATTTTAGATGTTCCAAATTTTCCTGTTAGCGGTACACTTACATCGGAGATAATTTCAATTTTGGGAGATACTTGTTTAGACGGCAACACAAAACTTGTAATATTCTGATATTCTTGCGGATGGATTTCATTAAATAAAGTGGCTCCGACACTCATCTGCACCCCAAATACCGAAGCCAAACCAAGACCGAGATCGTTGGTTGCAGTTCCGCCCAATCCGATGACAATCTTTGCTATACCGCTAAAATCTTTTTGTATCGATTTTAGTACTGCACCAAAATTTTTTGTGTTTAGTTCCCCTGGACTTCTTTGTTCGACCGGTATTTTCTTCATCCCAATTATATCTGATGACTCAAGATATAAAGTCTTCCCGTCTTTACTCAAACCTACTTCAATATTCCATTTGCTGCCGTCAAAAAATGAATCGCAAGAAAGATGTGAAGTGCTCAAGTCGAATTTGTTTTTACACACACGAAGAAATCCGTCGCCTCCATCCGAAAGCGGAACGGAAGATAGTTGGAAGATCCTGTTTTGAAGATTTGATTGAATTATCGACGCGATTTCCGTAGCGTCCGCACATTCTTTAAAACTATTCGGAGCAATGAGAATCTTGAAGGGTTTAGTCAATTGGCAACACTTCCTTCAGATGTCGGTAAACTTTTTCTGCATTGATTCCTCCCGCTCCTTCAAATTTACAAAGTTGAGGATCCCCCGGACATTGATTCGCACAGTAAGATTCATCCGGCATAACAAAATATGCTTGGTTTCCTTGAGGTCCCCAAAGTTTTGGTTCACACGCGGGGAGCGGACAAAATACCGATAACGTTTTTACTTTAAGCGCTGCCGCAATATGCATTGGACCGGTACTTGCGGAGATTAAAATATCAAGCGCGGAAAATGCAACGATAGTTTCACGAAGAGAAAGTTCTTCAAAGTAATATGATACTCCATCGATATTCTTCAATTCCTCCGGAGCTGATTTCTCGGTGAGAAAAATCTTAATCCGATTTTCTTTTGTTAAAAGTTCTGCCAGTTTTTTGTATTCCGCTAAGGAAAGATTAGGGGCAGAATTTCCGCTTGTTGCATGAATTCCGACTACAATTTCGCTGTTTGCAGCAAACTTATTTCTCAATTCAACTTTCTTTTGCTCTTCCTCTTTTGAAAGATGGATTTCGACCGCAGTACTTGGTTCTTGTACTCCAATTTTTCTTAAAGAGTCCAAACAATAATCTGCCTCACTTTTCAATGGAATATATTTTCTGCGATAAACACTTTTAGCATTTGTTAAAAATTGATAAAGCTTATGACCGACTCCAATTCTTCTTCTAATGCCTGCCCAAAAAATAAGTTGGTTATTTTTCTTTGTAGGGAGAAGCGAAATTGCTTGTGAAAATTTGAATGAGCGAATCTTCTTCACTTTCGCGTAAAAAGAGTTTCCCAACTCCTCCTCTACTAATATTTCGTCTACATGAGGATTATTAAGATATATCGCTTTGGTGTAATTTCTTACCAAAACGGCAATAAAAGCGTTCGGGAATTTTTTCTTAATTTCGCGGGGAAGAGGTGTCGACAAGACAACATCTCCTAACCTGTCGGGGCGAAGGATGAGAAACCTTGGTGTTTGATTCAATGATAATTCCAAAATATTCGCTGCGGTTATTTGTGTTTTTTATTCAAACAAAAATTGTTCTATTTTAAAATAACATTTATTGCCAACATTTTGAGAAATTGATCCGGTTTTGAACGACTTTAATTATTCCGAACATTACAAAATTGATGCTGAAGCATTCGATTATTTTGAACAGCGAAAAGGTGCTACTGCGCATGACGAGCGGCGTGTCCACGAGTTTATAACTTCTCTTCTTCAACCTACCAGCGAAACTATTTTAGATGTTGGTTGTGGTTCAGCTTGGGTGGCCGAAAAATATCTGTCTAAAGGAAAGAAAGTAATCTCTCTTGATATTTCTGTAAAGAATCCACAAAAAGCTATTACTAAATTCCCTGACAAAAAACATTTTGCGATTACGGCCGATTCTTACAAACTTCCTTTTCAATCAAACAGCGTTGGTTCTGTAATTGCTTCTGAAATCATTGAGCATGTAATCGATCCCAAAGCATTTGTCAATGAACTTCTAAGAGTTGTAGAACCATCAGGATATTTAGTTATTACCACCCCCTATAAAGAGCTTCTGAAATATTCGTTATGCATTCATTGCAACAAACCAACTCCGGTCAACGCCCACATCCATTCGTTTGATGAAAATAAGTTGTTAAATTTATTTTCGCCGACTCAGCAAAACGCGCTTCGATGGAAAACGTTTGGGAATAAAGTGTTGATTTTTTTAAGGACCTACAAAGTGCTTCAACTTCTCCCCTTTTCAATCTGGAAATTACTTGATGGGTTGTTCAATTTGATTTATAATGCCCCTGCGCATATCATTATCATTGTAAAAAAAGAGGCTTAGCTCAAGTAATAATTTCAACAAGTTTTTGAAATTCACTTTCCCAGTTCAATTTTTTTGAAGCTGTTTCGCAGTTCAGTTTGTATTGCGAGAGAGCTTCATCATCTTGAATCAGATGTTGCAACTTCACTTTCAGATCATTCGAATCGTTTAAATCAATTATCTCACCAATATTGTTTTGCTCGACTATGGCACGCATTTGCGGTAAATCGCTCACAAGTACGGGGACATGCGCCATGATGTATTCAAAAAGTTTTCCGGGAAGAGCTAAGAAATAACTCCGGCTAATATTTTCGATGAGCGAAACTCCTACATCAGCTCCGGAGGTATAATTGATTAATGCGTCCTGCTGAATCGTTCCCATAAAAAAAACACGGTTCTCTAAGTGAAGCTGACGCATAAGATTTTGATACTTCTCTTTTGATGCACCGTCTCCCAAAATAACTAATGCGCAGTCCGTTACTGTTGTCATTGCGTTCAAGAGCGGTTCAATTCCCCTGCCATCCAGAATAACTCCCTGGTAAAGAAGAATTTTTAATCGAGTATCAATATGTAATTTTTCATGAAAATTAATCGGATTGTTCGCGGTTCGATATAAAGGAAGGTTCCTTAAAACCATCGGTCGTTTGATGCCGTAGTAACCGACTAAAAAATCGGCATCCATCTCGCCTGTCGTCATAACAAGGTCTACTCTTCTAATGAAAAACTTTTCAATCTGTCGGATACAAAATTGAATAATTGGTCTTTTCCGGAGTCCAGCCAAAAATGGATATAATTCTCTGCTGTTATAAAAAACTTTCTTCTTCTTATATCGGGCCACTATATATGTAATGGGCAATGAGTAAATATCTTCAGCAAAGTAAATATCAGCTTTAGTTTTCAATAGTTCAGTGAAAAGTAATTTCAAAAATGAAACGTAGAAACCGAGATTTAATCCTTTACGGTTAATTTTAAAGAGTTTGATGTTCGCCGGTAAGTTTTGCTTAGCTTCATTGCTCCAATCGAACGAAATGACTTTTACATTAAAGTTGACAGCTGTAAAAGATTTGATAAGATTAGTGACTCTTGTATCGTGAAGTGCATTTCCGAGGAAGGAAATTGCTATATCTTTTGCGGAACTCATCGATTACAATGTGATTGTAAACGTATTTCTCATAATGGTTTTAGCATCGAATTTCTCCTTAAATTCGATTAAGCTCATACTCGGGGTCATCGGGTTTTCGGCTTTCGTATCCTGCGAAACACCAATATCTACATAGCCGTACCCATGTTCGGTCGAGTACTTCAGCACATCGTACATCACTCGCTGAATTGGTTTGTAAGCTGCATATTCATAGCGGAGCATATTATAAAAACAGAGCGCTACATTATTGTTCGCAAAAAACATTAACGACCCACCAATCGGTTCATCTCCAACGTACACCATAAAGAGTTTGAGATTATCAGGAAGCAATTCTTTTAACTTTAATAAATCTTCATAACTGTGAGTAGGCTTAACATCGTGACGGGCTTTGTTCTCAATAAGAATAGGATAAAATTGATCATACCGCTCGTTAATTTCAACTCTAACGTTGGGGTCTTTAAGTGAATGCCGCACATTTCGTCGAATTGTTGGCGAGCATCGTTCTAAAATGTCTCTGTTCTTATCTAACTTTATTGCGCTTGAGATATAATGAAGCTTAAAAGAAAATCCTTGCCAGAGCATCGCAAAATCGAGACTTTGATTTTGATATGTTTCGTATACCATTGGAGCGGCGGTTAATTCGAATCCCTTGATCCCATTTTTCTTTCCATAAGCAAGAAGTGTGGAAACGAGTTCCATCGCTTCCGTAAATTTAATATCTCCGGTAACCAAAGAGCCATAACTTGCACCAACCGGAGATTCAAAAAATCCATTGGTAAGCCGCCCCGGAAGTAGAGCCTTAATATTGTTTTTCTCTAAAAATATTAAATGGTCAAATTTGAATTTCCCGGGAGTATGATAGTCAAAGAATTTTTGGAGATGAAACATCGTTCCATTGTTGGAATTCAATACAAAATTATCCCACCGTTCTCTCCACTCTTCAGAATAAGGGATTATTTCCATACTCAAAAACCATATTTCAATGAAATTGTTTGTGCCTGCCCTAAACTATACGCAAAAGGAGTAAAGGCATAATCGAAGGTGATGTTGCTCCAGAAGAGGCCGGCGCCTGCAGAAATATTTTTAACAAGATAATTTGTTTGATACCCTGCTCTTACCGCTATCCAATTGTCGTAAAGGCACTCTGCACCAACATTGAGATGAATATCATTTTGCGAAAGATATTTCTGGAATTCCCCACCAATTTGCAGAGCGATTTTGCTTTCGGGAAAGTTGATTGTATACGCGGGTCCAACTCTAATTTCTGCCGGAAGTTTAGTTGCTTCTTTCTGTAATTGATTCATGGAACCAATGTTTCTCACAACACCGGAAACAAAAAGGTTTTCAACAACAGTTTTGTATTTCACGCCGAAATCAAATCCGATTCCTTCGGCATTATCGTAGAAGATATCTTCATACAAATATTTTGTCGTAACACCGAACGAAAGTTCATCTGTTACCGGAATAGCCGCGGAAAGCGAAGCGAAAAAATAGTGCGTGTTAAATGTTGCTTCTGGTTCTCCGGGTTGAGTTCTCACTTCAATTCCTTTAATGGAAGTCGAGTTAATTCCGACCCCAAACGGGATATTAAAAAGTGAAAATGATACACCTAACAACTCGGTTGCTGCGTCTTGTATCCATACATTGTGCGTAAGGATTACTTCGGGCGCGTTACATTGTAGATTAGCCGGATTATAAAAAATTGATGAAACATCGTTTGCGAAAACTGCTCCGTTATCTCCTAATGCAATATTTCTGGCGCCTGAACCAATTTTCAAAAAAGCCAGACCGCTGTTTCCGGCTGATTGAGCAATTGAAGAAGAAAGCAACACAACCGTCAAAAGAAGAATTTTGCCTGTATGATATATTTTTTTCATATCTAAAAATAAGAAAAGATTTAGAAATTCATTCGTAAACTTATTATGTGTCTATCCTGAGCCGAATATGGTTCGTACATAAAGGCGTAGTCAAATCCGAGAATAAATTGAGAAAAAAGCGTTTCATATCCGAATCCGAAAGAAGGTTGAAACGACTGGTCACCATTGTTTAGTTGGTAATTATCAAATCCGGCTCTCATGATAAATTTATCTATTGGATTATATTCGGCGCCTGCACGAATAATTTTCGTGCCGATATTATCAAAATAATATTCGCCGGAGGTTATCAAGTTGTATTCATCGACTTTGTACGCAACACCGACTTTCTTTCCGGTAGGGAATTTGTTTACACTTAGAGTTCCCTGCACATCATACAGCGGTGAAGAATCCCATGAATACTTGCTGTTTAAATCAGTAAGAACAAATGACCAGGAAAGATTTTGCGAAGCAGTATACAGAATACCCGCGTCAAAACCGACTCCGGTAGAAGTCATATCTTGATACAATTTATAATAATAAAACTTTGTAGAAAATCCCGCAGCGATTTTTTCTGAAAATTTAATTGAAACCGAGAGGAAAAATTGATTTTCAGACGTTGATAACATGCCGGTTTTTCCTCCTTCATTGTCTCGGCCGTCAATATTTGAAACTCCGGAATTGATCAACCCGACACACACACCCGCGGAAGTTCTTGGTTTTCGATTTTCATTCGCGCTATCTCTTGATGAGTAAAAATCAAACCTTCTTGTGAAGGAAAGGAAATTTAATTTTCTGTCTAAAGAAAGAAACGAATATCCGGCTTGAAAAGCATTCCCGGTTTGGAAAACCGAAAGTGCCGGATTATAGTAGGAGACTAATTCACCCTGCTTAACAGCTGAAATTGAATTCCCCATTGCAATTCCTCGCGGACCAAAACCAAACCGGCTGAACGCTCCAACCGCAGAATTTATATTGCTGGTCTTTGGTTGTGCGGACAATAGTACCGCACTGCTTATCATTATTGCTAAGAAGATTATTTTATTCAAACTTTCTCTCATTGGATAACCATTATTTTCCCGAACTGTGGATCCTGTCCTTGGATTTCAACTCGATAAAAATACACACCGTTCGGAACGATATTTCCAAAATCATTTCTTCCATCCCAATAATCGATAACACCGTTTATCCCATTATCAAGGGTGTTGCTTACATGAGTTGGGTTTCCTCTTTCCGCACTTTGAATAACTGTCCGGACACAATTCATTCCAAAATCGAGAATGCGAATGGTAACTTTTTTCGTTTCACCTCCCGTATTGTATTTAATCTTTGTTGCTCCAAATCTCGGTGAGAAAGGATTAGGAAACGCGTATGTTTCTTCTTTTCCTGTCAGAGGTTGAGACGAAAAATAAATGGTCCAATTGTCTGACCAGTTATATCCCGGCATTTCATTTTTTAATAATCCGTCTCCCGAACCAACCCAAGCGGTGTTACCGTTATTTGAAAATCCCGCAGAATAAAATCCGGCATTCTGAAGCGGTAATCCATTAGCTTTATCCACAATTGATCCGGCATTTAACCAGCTATTTAAAGAGCTTACTTCGTTTAGAAAAACACCGTCGTCAGTGGCAGCAATAATGCTGTTTTTATCTGTAGCAAAGTTATGCGCTTTCTCTCCGATTAATGTTGAACTCCAATTATCTCCTCCGTCTTTTGAATAGCTCACCGCATAATATTCATTTTGGTCGTTAGCTTTCCACGAAGCGGCAATGACAGCATTCAAATATTTATTATACGCAAGCGCTACAATAAAATTCCCGCTGATAGGTTTAGCCTGATTTTGATGATCGAACTTTACCCAGCTAAGGGAGTCCGGGGGGAGAAATGCATTTGTTGTTTTGTTTACACCGTCGGCAGAACCACAGTATAAAATTGAATCACTAACCGCTACAAGCGAGAAGAGGCGGTAATTATAATATTCTTCTTTCCCGAATTTACCCGCGACCGGCTGCATGGTAAACGAAAGAGTATCAGACGGTTTTATTGAACTTAAATTATCCGGTGGAAGAACTGTCCTTTTCCATTTTGCATTTACATTCTCCAAAAGTGTGTCTATGGCTATCGATCGCAAACCACCGGCAAAAGAAGCTATCCAGACTTTGTTTCCCGCGAATGCCATATCGTAAATTATATTTTGAACGGCAACGGTAACGGGGAGCGCTCTTAAAATATTTTTACCGTATGCTACAAGAGAATCTCCATCGGCATCCAATGGTTGCGGGACACTTTTCCACGTTATTCCGTTATCGCTTGAAAATTTTATTCCGCTTCCTTCGGGAAGTGAACTTCCGCCCTTATCAACACTGTGTGCAGTCGCAGCGAAGATTGTTCCCTTTGCGTAAAGCAATGCAGTAATATTTTCTGTTCCGAATGGTTCTGTGCTAAAATAATTTGTCCAGGTTAAACCATTATCGGTCGATTTACTCAATCCTTTTCCTGTTCCCAGCCAAATGGTATCGCCAACAACAAGGATATCATTGATACTATTGCTTGTTGGAGTGCTAGCTAATGTAACCGAAGGTGCAGTAACTTTTTCAAGAGTAAAAGATTTTAAGAGATGCTGTGAATATCCGACAGAACATCCAATGATGAGAGATATGAGAAGAACTTGTTTCCTCATTATTTCACCACAATATATTTATTGACCGTAGGACTCACCAAACCTCCTCTGTCTCTTGCCGTGAAATCAAACCTATATGTTCCCTTTTGATTTGTAGAATCGATCTGTAGCGCACGAGAAAAAACACCATCGCCTGCTATTGCATCGCCGTGGTCTGTATAATTTCCATCATCATATAAACTCGTCTTAGCACCGCTTGATGTTTGGTCCGGACGTATGGTAGTGAAATAAACTTCATTTACATCTTTAATCCCGTTCGAATCGGAAACGGTTGCGGTTACAATGAACGCGAGCGGAGCAGAAACTACGGTAATTGTATCCGGTGCAGAAACAGAAAGGATAATCGGAGCAACATTCGTTTTTCCATTATCAAATAAAAACGATTGAACGGCAAGTCGTTTTATTTCAGAGCCAGTGTTCTCAATGAAATAATTAATTGTATAAAAACCATTTAGAAAATCTTTTTTCATAATAAAGAGATTAGAATAAATTTTATCCCCCTTAAGAGCATCACCCGAAGCTGCTTCTCCATTATCATACAAAGAAAGTGCGTTACCGGTGAGTGAATTTCCTTCGGGCGATATGATATCAATCCAAACATGCTTGATACCAGCTGCGGAAGTTAATTCTATATAAGGATGAATTACCGAATCGGTTAACGTGTGCGTAAATGATGAGAACGCCGCTACCGAAGCCGCCTGATACAAGATTGGTTTTGTATCAAGGGGAGTGTTCGAGTCCTTTGCGCATCCATACAAAAGTACTCCAATAATTATCGCTAAGTTTATTTTTTTCATAGTGAAATATCTTTGCATACCCCTAAGGAGAAAAGGTAAAAATTATTTCCTTTAGTATATTAAAAACGGTGCCGGAATAAAACAAACAACAAAAATGATGATGGTTGCATACCCAATAATTTTACGTGTTGTATTCAAAGGTGCGTCATCCCAGACCGGCGGATGCTTAACCTTGATAACAAAAAAGAGTACTACTGCCCAAAACAACCAACCGCTCCAGCCAAAATTAAATGGTAAATCGAAATAAGAGGTAAGTACACCTGTTACTCCAAAGACGATAAGAAAAATCATGGCAATAGAACTTATCGTATATTGTTTTTTTTCACCAAAGAGGGCGTAAATTACATGTCCGCCGTCAAGTTGACCAACCGGTATCAGATTCATTGCGGTGACAAAATATCCAAACCAACCTACGCATAAATAGGGATAATGATAAATTTCAGACATCGGCGGAACAAAAGCTTTTGAGTTTGTGAGCATCTCTCTTAAAAAATGAAAAAGAATTGAATCACCAAAAACCAATGCCATCGCGTTTTGACCGTATGTCGGCAAATCATAATCTGGATGAATCCACAAAAGATACTCTTTTCCCGGCAAGTGGGTAAAACCATAAAGTATTAACGCGGTTGATGCAATAAAGCCCGCGATTGGTCCCGCTACGCCAATATCGAACAAAGCTTTTTTTGTTGGGATTGGTGATTTAATTTTTATCACGGCTCCGAGGGTGCCAAAGTTAAGAAATCCGAGAATTGAGGGAAACGGAATAAAGAATGGAAGCGTAGCTTTTACTTTATGAATTTTTGCGGCAAAGAAGTGGCCGAATTCATGAGTCCCAAGAACAAACAAAATTGAAAGAGCGTACGGTATTCCAAACCTCAAATCACTGAACTCCGTTTTATTCGAGAAACCCTTCACCCATTCATGCCCGGCAATAATGGTAGTACCTAACGTTATCACAAAAAGCAGAAGATGCAGCCAGTATTTTTGTTGGTGCTTTACTTCCGGTGTATGCTGTTCTTGTGAGGATTGAAAATAGTCGGTATTCATATTAGATATCTACGTTCATCCTAAATGCGGTATATTTTTCTTTCGTATCGAAATACTCGCCATGCACACTGTATCCTGAAAAGTAATCCACCATAAAGCTGATGCCTCCCACATCCTTCTTCCCTACTTTTACACCAACGGAAAGCGAATTTGTACCGGCGTATTTTTCAATTTTTGAAAGTTTCAAGTCGTACGAAATGAACGGGGTTACATATTCCCAAGCTACAGATTGGAAAAACTTCTCGCCTCCGATTTGAAAAATATTTCGTCCGATTTCTTTCGGTACTACATGAAAGAGGTAACTATATCCGGCATAAATTTTATAGTCGTTTATTGAATAGTAAGGAAGAAACTCAAGAAACTCGCGGCTGTAAACTCGCGGCGACTGTCCATTTCTCCAAGCGGAAGAAAAATGATCGTAATGACCATCCACAAAGTGAGCTGAAATATGACTTAACCGAAATCGTAAACCGCATTCGCTCTCCTCTCTCTTCACTTTAATTCCGGCGTTTATTCCAAATAGATAATCAACGGCGTCAACGGGAAAATGAAAATCTTGTTCACCGCGCAGTTTTGTGAAGGTAAAAAAATCAGCCCCAAACGAGTAAGTCATTTCTTTCTCTGAAATGTGTAAGATGTCTTTTGAATTCCCGATGTCCAGACGAAGATTGTTTTTGCCGGACATAAAAAGGCAACCAACTTTTGGTTCCAAATAATTTGCGGTCAAGGGTTTGATATTTAAATCATCCGGGAAAAGAACCACTTTTTTCTGCGCAACGAGCACTGAACTAAGGATGAACAAGAAGGATAAATATTTTTTCATCTATTCGAATTTGCCTTAAATAATTTTTGTTTAACCAATTTATGATAACTGTACTTAATTTTTGATGGAAGACTCACCAGTCCGTATTTCGTAGTCGGAAAAGCAAACGACGGCTCAAAGTAACAGTTGACGGTGCAGCCGTTACAAAAATCAAATCTTCCTTCCATCTTTTTATAATACGAGATTATATCAGATTTTCTTATCTCCCTAAGCGGCTTATCAATAGGAACACGTTTCTTGCCGAAATGATAGCATGGAAGTATTACCTCATTATCCGGTGAAATAACAATCACGCGGGAGACCGCTTTACACGAAGGTTTTGTTATCTTATTTCCCCCATTTTTTCTTAACGCAAGATAAGCATCATTTAGATAAATATCATGTTTCCCTTTTTTAAATGATTTAATGAAATCAATAGCGTCATCGCTTAACCCGGGGTTACCGAAATAAGAAAAAACCGGATTCACGATGAGAACAAATCCCCTCTCTTTAGCTAAAGCATACATGCCCGGCAGTTTTTTATAGGTATCATTTGTTACGGTGAAAAGAATATCCGGATATTCGCCGATACTTTTAGCAAGTTTTAACCCGTCAATGACGGCTCGATAACACTGCACTCCACGAATGCTGTTATGTTCATCTTCATCCGGAGAATCAAGTGAAAAATGGAGGAGATTTACTTTCCCCTTTAAAGCTTCGGCAAATTTTGGATAAAGCAATCCGTTCGTTGTTATGCTTGTCTGCATTTTTACCTTGTGAGCATAACTTGCCATTTCCGCTATGTTGGGATTAAGAAGCGGCTCGCCTCCGGTCAAGTCAATGAACTTTACTCCCAATTTTGCCAACTGACTGACATTGTCTTTAAATATTTCAAGATCAGTGGCCTTAGAGTGCTTGAATTGTTTATGGTCGCTGAAATGGCAAAATGAACAATAAGCGTTACAGCGGTACGTAACGTAGTAATTGCAGAGAAGGAGCACTAGTACTTCCGCCCTTTCCACATAACTTTTCTATTCGGAAGAACGGCAAAAGGGAGAAGCACTACATAAAGAATGTAGTAAACTTCAAAAGCAAAAAAGTATTTCAGCGTTTCTTTCAAACGAAGTTCATTGAGAATAAAGTATAGAAAAAGGAAATCAATAACTAACTTGAAAAAGAATAGTGAAAGCACTGCCGGAGAATAAAAAAACGGTAGAAGCAATACAGCCAAATGCGAAATCCATCCGCTTGACATAATGAGATAACCACGCAACGGAGATTTTAATCCTCCGACTCCCCAGCGTTTTTTCTGCCGATATAACTGGTTCATATTGTTGCAAGGAAGCGAAGTAACTAAGCCTCCGACATCGAGCGGATAAAGTATTTTGTATTTTTTCAGTTTATGGATTGCGAAAAGTAAATTGAAATCTTCTGTAACGCTAAACGGCAATTTTTCATAACCGCCGACTTCATCATAAGCTGATTTCCGGAAAGACATATTGTTTCCGATGCAGCTTAGTGGTTTATCAAAATTTATTGTACCTGACGCCACTCCTAACAGGTAAACAAAATCAAGATGCTGCATTCCGCTGAATTGAGAATCGGCTTTTTGCACTGTAAATCCGTTTACGATAGCAACTTTTTCATCATAATATGAGGCAAGGGTTTTAGCCCAAGTCGGAGACACGCGGCAATCAGCGTCTGTAGTTAAAATTATTTCACCATCCGATTGTTCCATGGCGTTGGCAATGGCGTTTGTCTTTCCTTTTAAGTGACCGATTTCTCGTTTCGTTTCAATTTTTTTGAACTTTGATTTCCCCGCGATGAATTGATCAATCAACTCCCCAGTCTTGTCTGTGGATTTATCATCAACCAAAAGAATTTGCAACTTGCCTTCTGGATACTCCAGCTTGTCCAAAGATTCTAAACATGCTCCAATATTTTCTTCCTCATTCCGTGCCGCAACTATTACTGTGGCTTTTGGAAGATCGCTGATTTTTTTTTGCGGAAATCTCTTTTGCATACCAAGGATAAACCAGACGGTTTGCAAAAAGTAGGTTGACATGGTGATGAGAAAAATTAATTCAAACATTCGCTCGGAGTACCAAATTGATAATTGTTTCGCGCAACCTCATCCGACAACAGTTTTATGCTGTCACAGATGATTTGACTTGATTTATTGCTATCATGAAAAACAACGATGGCATTTGATGATAGATATTTTTCGAGACCAAAGTTAACAACTTTCAGGTCGTTTTTATAATCTAACGTTAAGAGAGACCACATAACATTGCTCAACTTTTGTTCGCGAAGTACACCATTTGTCCCGAGTGAAAATCTTCCATGAGGCGGCCGAAAATAGTTGCATCGCCTCCCTGTGGTTTCTTGAATGATTTCATTCGTTCTTAAAAGAGTAGCTTGAAACTCCGTTCTCGACAATGTATGGATTCGTTCGTGATGGAAGCAGTGATTCCCGATTTCATGATTTTGTGAAATAATTGCTTTCGCAAGTTCCCCGTACTTCTGCACATTATTCCCAACGCAGAAAAAAAGTGCGCTAATTCCCGTCTCTTCTAAAATCTTTAATATTTTGTCGGTAGTGTTTGGGTTTGGGCCATCGTCAAAGGTTACTAAAATCTTATTCACTTTTGATTCCCAAACAAAGCCCGAAAATATTTTTCTAATAATTTTGGGAGGTGTATAAAGTGGATTCATCTTTTAACTTTTCTCCCTTTCCATTCAAAATTTCCAAGTGCCCCGGAAATTGAAGAATAAAGTATATACGGAACATGGAACAGTTGCGCAACGATGAATGGCACAAGTTCAATTTTTTTGTAGAGAACACCGACTCCTTTAATTAATACTGAGTACTCGATAAAAATCTTAAAGCACACTGAAATCAAAAGGAAATAAAAAACACCCGGATTGATGAAGACTAATCCAAACAACAGTATAAAGGAAAGATAATAGAAAAAGATTAGTGAAAGTTTTACTATTAGGCTTTTCTCTTCGTAAAACAAAGATTTGCTGGCCCACCGTTTTCGCTGCTCAAGAAAGTCGCCAAGGTTGGCGTTCCCTATCGTTTCAACAACTGCATCTGGAGCAAGTAGAAATTTTACTCCGTAACCGGCACGAGATATTTTTCTCATTAAAAATTCATCGTCGCCGGATGCAAGATGTACGTCGCTCGTGTATCCGTCAACTTTTTGAAACGCTTCTTTTTTAAATGCAATATTGGCGCCGTTACAAATTGTTGGAGAACCGCTTCCGATCAATCCGCCTCCGGTTAAAACAAGTCCGGCAAATTCAAGTTGTTGGATTTTTTGCCATAAAGAGTCGCCATTCTTAAATTTTACTGGAGCGGAAAGAAATCCGGTAGCACTATCCATGCATGAGACTAATGTTTGCACCCACTTTTCATTATGGACACAATCAGCGTCGGTTGAAATAATTATATCACCGGCTGCATGTTCAATCCCCAATGCCATCGCCCGTTTCTTTGAACCGCCCAATGAGTTACTGGTCGAAAGTATGGTAACAGTATTTGAGGAATTTTCTCTGATCACGGAAAGAGATTTGTCTTCTGAAAAATCATCGACATAAATAATCTCATACTTTTCTTTTGGATAGAGTTGTCGCTCCAAACTTTTTACACATACGCCGATAACCTTTTCTTCATTCCGGAATGGAACAATTACGGAAACGTTCGGGAGCGCTTCAAGTTTATGAGTGTTGTGTTCTACGTTCCCCAAACCTCTTCGCACTCTATTCAAAAAATAGAGGTAATGCAGATGCAAAAGTATTATTATTGAAAAAAGCAATTCCATCATCGTTTAGAAATTACCAAAATTACTAAACCAATTGCGGACGGGATGAGTATATTGAAAAGGAAAATTGAGATTGCAGATAAAAATCCGACTTCAGGCGGAAGCCCAATTCCCGTGATAAAAAATATTGAGGCACTTTCTCGGATTCCCAAATCGCCAAAAGAAATTGACGGAATGAACGACTTGACAAAGAGCGTCAATATACCGACAAACAAAAACGATACCTCAATCGGTTTTTCGGAAAATCCGGCTGTAAGCATTCCGTACTGGAACGCAATAATTCCGTACAGCAAAAACGAAAAAAAGAGTTGCAAGAAAACCGTCCGTGTCCTCACCTTTTTTAGAATTTGAAGATGGAAAAATATTTTGTTAAGCAACTTGACTTTTTCAATCCGTTTGTAAATATAGGCTGCTGAAGATCTTTGCATTGCAAAAAAGATAAAAAGAAGGAGGAGAATTCCCCAAAGAGCTAACCCAAGAATATAGCTCGCCATCGAGATGCTCTCGGTATACTTTACATACCAGAGTGCGGTTCCCAGCCCGCTGAAAATAAGGATAACCATATTCGAAAGTTTGTCAACAATACTGGCCGTAATAACTTCACTTCCGGAATATTCTTTAATGATAAAACTTCTCCCGAAATATTCACCAAATCTTCCGGGAGTAAAAGAACCGGTGGCAACGCCCACGAAAAACGAATGAGCAATTTTTTTGAACGATATTTTGCCTACCAATTCATTAAACACCAAATGCCATTTATTGAGTTGAACCATAATATTAAAACAAGTAAGCAAAAAGACGGAGAGCATCATCGGAAGATTATGTGCGGTAAAAAGTTCTTTAAAAGAGAACGACTCGAATTTTCTCGTAAGATAAATCAGAATTGCACCGGCAACCACAAGTTTAGCGAAAAGAAAGATCTTCTCTTTCTTTGAGAGGGATATTTTCATTCTCTGAGGGTTATCTTCCGTTTAATATTGAAAATCAAGGCGCATTTTTTAACGAAGCTTCCTTTTTTGCACCGCAATTTAAGATATTCACTTTAGATTTAAAATGTTGTTAGTTTTCTTTATTTTACATCATAAGTAAAAATTAAATAGGCAAATGATGTTTCTTAACTTTTCCGATATCCCCGGACATCAAAATCTTTTTCTTGACTATGTGTATGAATTCCAAAATGTGAAGCATCTTTTTGCTTCTGATTTTCGGAATAAAGAGTATTACAGCGATCATTTTCACGCGTCAACCAAGGAGCAAAATCCTCTTCTTTTTAAATTACCAGATTTAATAAAAGACCAGTATCAAAACTTTCAACCATCATCAAAGACGCAAAAAAACATTTCCCTGCTTAAAGAACCAACTACCTTGACAGTGATTACCGGGCAGCAGCTTGGTATTCTCGGCGGACCGCTTTATACTTTGTACAAAACAATAACTACGATAAAATTGGCCCAGCATTTAAATGAACGGTACGATGATTTTAACTTTGTCCCCGTCTTTTGGTTAGAGGGCGATGACCATGATTTCGAAGAAGTCAATAATGTAAACGTTATTGACGGTGATAATAGTCTTGCTAAAATTATTTACGAGGATGCTCTACCGGAAGGTGAATTTAGAGGGAGTATCGGTGAACTTTCTTTTACTTCTGCAATTGACAAATTTTTCGAGGATTTAGGAAAAGGCCTCCGCAAAACAGAATTTACTGAGACTATGTTGCAAGAATTAAAGGAGATCTATACTGAAGGAAGTAGTTTTAAAGAATCATTCAAAAAACTTTTGTTCAAATATTTTGATCAATACGGACTTATCATTTTTGATCCGCAGGATAAGGAAGTAAAAAAACTTCTTAAGCCAATCTTCCAAGAGGAATTGCTCAATTACCGTCAGCACTCTGAAAAACTTATTCAACGGAGCGCGGAGCTTGAAGAAACTTACCACGCGCAAGTTAAGATTAGACCCATAAATCTGTTTATGACTCACGATAATAGCCGCTATGCAATTGAACCGGTTGAGGATCACTTCCGGCTGAAACACAAACGACTAAAATTTTCCGTTGAAGAATTGTCACAATTAATTGCCGATTTTCCTGAACGCTTTTCTCCAAATGTTATTCTTCGTCCGATTTGTCAGGATTATCTTTTCCAGACAGCATTTTATGTAGCGGGACCGAGTGAAGTCTGTTATTTCGCGCAGATACTCCCTTTGTACGAAGATTTTCAAATACACGCTCCCATTATTTATCCCCGTTCCGCGGCAACGATTATTGAAAAAGGAGTGCAAACCGTTTTCGATAAATATCAGCTTGCGCTCGGTGATTTCTTTTTGAACTCGGATAAAATTGCTGAGAAAGTGATCAACAATCTTTCCGACTTGCACACCGATGATGATTTTGCAAAAGCTCAAAAAGATATTGAAGAGTCGATGGAACACCTAAAGGAAATACTGATTCTTCTCGATCGAACCATTGGAGATGTGGCTGATAAGTACAAACAAAAAATGGTGGCTCTGTTAACGGAATTCAAAAGCAAAACGAATGAAGCGCAGAAAAGGAAATATGATACTGCGCTCCGACAAACAACGAAAACATCGCTTGCGGTATTCCCGAACGCTAATCTTCAAGAACGAGAATTAAATTATTTCTACTTTGCTAATAAGTATGGGTCGGAATTTATCAGCTTGCTTTATCACGAATTAGCGATCAATAAATTCGAACATCAGGCTATTAATCTTTAAATCTTACTTATAATAAAAGGGAAGAACCACTTCTTCCCTTTCAATTACCGCTCCGAAACAATCAGAAATAATTCCAATAACTTGTACCGGTTTTTAAAAGATCAAACTTTGCTTTCAAAGCATCAATCGATGCTTTCAGTGAGCTCCCTGTATTAACTACCCAAGCGAGTGTGATAACTTGTGTTTCACCGGCCGCTAAATTAAACGGACCGGAGGAGAGTAAGCTTCTTACATCAGTTTTTGAATCTAACCATCCTGTACCGTTCGTCGGATCTCCTGTAAACGCGTAGGCGGTTGATTGTCCCGTAACCGGATTTATCATTACTGCACCTGTGTTTGACAAACCTTTTAATGCATAGAGAAGCTCGGTTGATGTTCTACAGGTTGATTCTCCAAAATCCGGATCTATATAAGAATTCTTCCTCATAATTCTGTGGCTTGATGTGCCAACATTTTTTGGAGTTTTCAGAAAAGCATATCCTGTAACCGGATGCGAAGTGTCTCTCTCTTCAGCGTAGGTGTAAGAAATACCCATGCTGGAATCATAACCGGTTGCATTATTTCCAACATAATCACCGAGATCATTGTCAGCAAAGAAACCTAAATATACTCCTGTCCAATTAGAAGCACTTGTATTGGTGATTTCATATCGAATAAATAAAACATTCGATAACTCGCTTCGCTGGTAGCCAAATACCGCCATGTTCACCCGCAAACCGGTCAACGGATTTTATAACGGCATTTCTAAATTTGTGGTGCCGAGTACAGAATCAGAATGTAAGGAAAGCCATGCCATCTTATCACCGTAGATTTTAGGCTTCCCGCCGTTGTCTATCGGGGCTCCTAGACTAATGGGCCACTGAGCCGGATTGTATAATTTCCCTGCATCTAGGAGATAGAGTTGTTTTTTTTGTGAATCAATTTTGGCACTGTAGTTTGACCGAGGGTAACAACCGGTCCAGATAATATTTGTTTTGGGATTTCCTCCCTGTTCCATCCCGACCCACAATCCCGAAAGGAAATTAACATCGATAGATTTTGAGCCTATTAGATAAATACCATTATACAAACTTCCCTGATAATCTACATTGATTTGAAAATTATTAATGGTGAGTGATTGGACTGAATCTTTTTGAAGCGGTAATAAATCTTCCGGAGGTATTTCGGTAGTGGTTGCTGAATCATTTTTACATCCGCTAAGTAAAAACAAGCTGAGCAAAAACGATAAAACAATCTTTGTCTTCATTTTCTTACCCTTCATTTTGAAATTCGATAATTCAAAATGGCAATTTTTCGGATAAAAAGGAAACACTCTTTTAACGTTGAAGAATGCCTAAGAAGTAAGCATGGCTATTTGCTTGAGAAATCCCGGATTAGAAATTTTTACACAGTCAAAATCCGCAACTGTACCGCCGTTTGGTAGAAAATGCGAAAGTATACCGAATGCCATTGCAATCCGGTGATCGTCAAAACTTTCAAAAACCGGAGAGGATTCGGTGATATTCCCTCCAACAGAGAATCCATCCTGAGATTCATCAACTGTTAACCCGAGCTTCTTGAAGTTTTTAGCCAAAGCACGGATTCTATCAGATTCTTTTACTCTCAATTCAGCAGCATCGTTAATTCTAAAGGATCCCGTCGCAAGGACCGACGCAACAGACAGAATTGGAATTTCATCGATGATGTTCGGAATAATCTCTTTCGGTATGTCGTAATTTAGAAGTTGACTACTTTTTATTATGATATCACCGTAAGGTTCATTGTTCGATTTTTGTTCATTTGCAATTTCAATATTGCCTCCCATTGCTTTCAAAACCGTAATGATACCGGTTCTAGTATCATTTAAGGACACGTGGCGAAGAACAACTTCTGATTTTTTTGCGAGTAAGGCAGGCACCATCAAAAACGCCGCTGAGGAAATATCAGAAGGGACAAAATATTTCTGTGCAGTGGGATAATTTTTGCTGGAAGAATAAATAAATCTTTTCCCGTCTCTCTCTTCAACACTCATACGCAGCATAACTTCAGTGTGATTCCGCGTTTGTTCCGATTCGATGACACAAGTTTCCTCCTCGGCATGTAATCCGGCTAATAGAATTGCACTCTTCACCTGCGCACTTGCAACAGGCATTTCATAGGTAATTGGTTTTATCGGATTTGCGGGATGAACAATCATCGGCAAGGTGAGATTTTCTGTTGCTGAAAAGTTAGCGCCCATTAATTGCAGAGGCTCTATCACACGCTTCATCGGTCTGCGGGAAAGTGACGAATCTCCGATAAGTGTTGATTCAAAGTTTTGCGCTGAAAGGAATCCTGACAGTAATCTTGCTGTTGTACCGGAATTGCCGGCATCTAAAGGGTTTGCCGGAGTTTTAAATTTTCCACATCCTTTTCCCTCGATTACGAGTTTGTCCCCTTCCCACTTCCTGTAATCACCCAACTCACCAAAGCATTTTAAAGTTGAACGAACATCTTCCCCGGCTGATAAATTCTCAATTTCGGATTTCCCTTCAGCCATGCAAGAAAAAATTACCGCCCTGTGTGAAATGGATTTATCACCCGGCAGAGAAAGTTCACCTTTTAATGATTCTATTTTTGAAAATGATTGATTCATTATTTCTTCGTTGTCCATTCTAAAATTCTTTTTGCAAGTACTTCACTCACCTCCTCTTGCGGATCGTACATACCTTTTAATTTTCTTTGACGCAATGCTTCATAAAGAGTTACCGCTGCGGCAACTGAAATATTAAGACTTTGTACCATACCAAACATTGGGATGTAAAAAACGTTGTCTGCAAACTGCTCGGCTTCTGTTGATATGCCTCTATGTTCGTTACCGAAGACCAACGCTATTTTTTGTGTAAAATCAATGTCGAACAGATTAGTTGGCGTTCCGTTTAGCGAGGATGCCAAAACCGAAAAGCCTTCGGCTCTCAGTGAGTCATAACAACTTTTCACATCAACGAATTTTTCCCGCTCGACCCACTTAAACGCCGAAGCCGATGTTTTGCTTCCAATCTTCGGATACTTTTCAAGGTTATAAATGAGAGAAACTTTTGGAATTCCGACCGCGTCGCACGAACGGAAAACTGCGCTCACATTGTGTGGATCATGCACATTTTCGAGAACAAGGCGAAGTGAATCCTGCCGGGCTTTCGCCACGGAGATGATTTTTTCTTTTCTCCTCCCGGTGATTTGTGATCTCACTTTTTGCTGAAGACTAATTTATAAACTGAACTGCAGGCGCTGCGACCGGCTTTATCTACAAGTACTTTCTGCTTCTCATCAAGCTTTAAATAATATTTAGCAAGAGAAACTACTTTATCAACCGCCTCATCTTCTTTTTCCGCCCAAGTTTCGCATCCGTTAATTGAAGGAACTGCCGCGGAATAACCGTCCAACGCTTTGGAAATAATAATGTCTAAAACCATTTAGTAAGTGGACTCACTTTTCTCCCCAAGAACAATTTTTACACTCGCGCTTGCACCAATTCTATCCGCACCGCTTGCGATCATCGCCTCAGCATCTTCTTTGGATCGAATGCCTCCCGAAGCTTTTACGCCAACAGCGGAACCGACAACTTTCCTCATTAACGCTACGTCGCCAACGGTTGCACCGCCTTTTGAAAATCCGGTAGAGGTCTTCACAAAATCTGCTCCGGCTTGCTTGCAAATGATGCATGCTTTCACTTTTTCTTCATCATCAAGCAGCGCGGTTTCAAGAATTACTTTACAGACAAACCGTTTTGATTTTGCCGCGAGGACTACTTTTTGAACATCATTAAAAACGTAATCGTAATTGCCGCTTTTTAGTTGTCCGATATTAATCACCATGTCGATTTCTGTGGCACCGTTTGCAATAGCCTGTTCAGCTTCAAGGCGTTTAACTTCAGTTGTATTTGCCCCTAATGGAAAACCGATTACCGTGCAAACTTTCACATCCGTTCCTTTTAAAAGAGCGGAACAATGAGCAACGAATCCGGGATTGACACAAACAGATGCAAAATGATACTGCTTTGCTTCGGAACAAAGTTTTGTAATTTCATCAACGGTCGCATCCGGCTTTAACATGGTATGATCAATCATGCGCGCAAGGGAAATATCATTTAAATGATTGCCTACTCCGAGTCCCGCCGAAATTCTTTCTGCACCGACGGTAACAATATTTTTTACGGCGTTCGGCTGTGTGATAACATTGGTTTCCCAACCTTTGCAGCTATCGCCCTGGCAGTAAAAATCTCTCAATGATTTCTCTAAAAACACCTGCGATACGATTTTGTCTATCTTGGAGGTATCCATATTATTTTCCGAATTGTAAATAAGCTTGATAGGTATTTTTCAGAAGCATGGCAATGGTCATTGGACCAACACCCCCCGGTACCGGAGTTATGTAAGATGCCTTTTGCGAAACATGTTCAAAGTCAACATCACCGACAATGCGGTATCCTTTTTCACGTGTTTTATCTTCAACGCGGTTTATACCAACATCTACTATTACTGTTCCCTCTTGTACCATGTCTGCGGTAATAAAATTAGGGACACCGATAGCCGCAATAAGGATATCTGCCGAGAGAGTAAATTTTTTCAAATCGGGTGCGGCCGAATGACATACGGTAACAACAGCGTTCGCTCCCTCTTTTTTCTGCAGCATAATATTTGCAATCGGCTTTCCCACAATGTTGCTTCTTCCTACAACAACAATATGTTTTCCTTTTGTAGGAATAGTATAACGCTTTAACAATTCTTGAATACCGGCAGGAGTGCACGGGAAGAAAGTATCATTACCAATAACAAGATTACCAACGCTGACAGGGTGAAAACCGTCAACATCTTTCTCAGGCGCTATCGCATTGATGATAACCGATTCATTAATTCGCTTGGGCAGAGGAAGCTGAACAAGAATTCCATTGAAGGCTTCATCTTCGTTATATTTTTTTACTACAGCGAGCAATTCCTCTTGTGAAGTAGTTTCAGGGAGTTTTTCAATCTTTGAAAGAAATCCTATTTCCTCACACGCTTTTGCTTTACTGCATACATAAACTCGGGAAGCCGGATTCTCTCCAACCAAAATAGTCACTACTCCCGGTGTAGATTTTCCCGCTTCTTTTAGTTTTGTCACTTCAATTTTCAGTTCACTGCGAATCTCAGCGGCTACTTTTTTACCGTCAATTAGAATCATATCGCTGTACTCTTTTCCTTATCAAAATCCGGGAAAAATATTCTTTCAATTTTGACTGTCTTTCCGGTAGCGGCATCCACTTGAAGAAATACACCGCAAAGATGAACATCATTTTCAGCGGTTTCATATTTCTGCGGCGTTTGATAGATAAATCTATTAATTGCCGCTTGACTCTTCATTCCGATAACCGATTCATACGGTCCGGTCATTCCGGCGTCTGTTAAAAAAGCTGTCCCGTTCTGTAGGATACGTTCGTCGGATGTCTGCACGTGGGTGTGCGTACCAATCACGGCGCTCACCTTGCCATCTAAATAAGTCGCCAGCGCAATTTTTTCAGCCGTGGCTTCTGCGTGAAAATCTATAAAAACAATTTTTGTTTCGGATTTAATTTTGGAAAGGATGAAATCGGCAGTTCGGAACGGGCAATCAATCGTTGCCATGTACGCTCTTCCTTGTAGATTGAGCACTGCTACTTTCCCTTTTTTCGAATCAAAAATATGATAGCCGTTTCCGTGCGTACCTTTTGGATAGTTCGCGGGACGAATGACGCGAGGTTCATTTTTCAAATATTCTTGAGATTGATGCTTATCCCATGTATGATTTCCGCCGGTAATAACATTTATACCAACATTAAAAAGAGCCTCACCCTCTTTAGGAGTTATTCCTTTGCCGTCGGCTGCATTTTCACCGTTAGCTATTACAACATCGGCTTTGTATTTTTGGATGTACCCGGAAAGCCAGGTCTGAACAAGCGATAGTCCCGGTTTTCCGATGATATCGCCGATAAAAAGTATATTAACTAATTCCATATTCTTCTAAATTTGTAAAGAAAATATATCTAATTACGAAGTAAGTTAAAAGATTAACGAAAGATTTCTCCGGTTTTCTATGCTTAATACTGAAATATTACAACTCCCGATTGAAGAAGCAGAGTTTTCCGTACTCGACGTTGAGACTACCGGTTTAAGTCCCGCAGTTAACAACATCATCGAAATCGGGTTAATCAAAATCAAAAATTTTAAGGTGATTGACCAGTTCAATTCTTTTCTTAATCCGGGAAGAGCCATTCCCCCATTTATCACACAGTTCACGGGAATTTCCGACGATGATGTTTATAACGCTCCTTTCTTTGATGATGTTTCTAAACAACTTCAAGATTTTTTAGCTGATTCAGTGCTGGTTGGACATAATCTGGCATTCGATATTAGTTTCTTGAGAAAGGAATTTCGAGTATCCGGTGTTGACAATTATCAACCTCTTCAGTTGTGTACTCTTAGACTCGCCAAACGACTACTACCAAATTTAAAAAGCCGATCGCTCGGTAACCTTGCTCACCATTTAAGAATCAAGAATGAAGCCGCACACCGCGCATACGGAGACGCCGAAGTAACCGCAAAAATTCTGTCAGCTTTTGTGCAACAACTCAAAGCTTCGGAGGGATTTCAAAAAGTATTTGAGTTTATAAATTACCAATATCAATCTCCACAAGTAAAACCAAGTGTTCCGCTAAAGAAGAATTTAGCGGATGCTTTCCTTTCACTTCCAAAAGCTCCCGGCATTTATTTTTTCTTCAATAAAAAAGATGACATCATTTACATCGGAAAAGCTAAATGCTTACGCGATAGAATTAAATCCTATCTCTCACCAACTTCTCCGCGAAAAAGCAAAAAGATTTTAACCACCGCTCACCGTTTTAAGACTGTTACTACAAATACGGAATTAACAGCTCTTTTGGCAGAGGCGGAACTCATAAAAAAAGTTGATCCGAAAATGAACGTCATGCTGAAACAGTACCGCAATAAGTACTTCCTTCGGATAACGAAAACACATGCCGTCCCAAAAGTAGAATTAACGAATACTTTTCTTTTCGACGGCAATGATTATTTCGGAATGTTTATCTCCCGTAAACTTGCTGTGCAAGTGCATGAGATGATAGACAAAATTTTTCTTCTGCGTGAATGCGATGAAAAAGAATTCAAAAAAAAACGGCGCTGCTTCCTCGCTGAAATTGAACGCTGCACTGCCCCCTGCGTGGAATCACCGATGGAGCCCTATTTTGACGAAGTGCAGAATGTCTATGAATTTCTTTACGGGAAAAATCAATTTGCGGTAAACCGGCTCGTCACAAAAATGAAATACTACTCAGATCAGCTTCGTTTTGAAAAAGCCGCGGAGACAAAAGAATTAACATCACTTGTGTTGTCGCAAATTCATAAATCATCGCTGCTTGCAGAGCCCATCAATAAAGCGAATGTAATATTTGAAGTATCCGGTTTTGAGGGGAAAAAAGACTACTTACTTCTTCTTGAGGGGAAATTGTTCGTCAAGGATTATGTCGCAAATAACCGTTCCGAGTTTGAGATTGCTTTGGAAGACTATTTTGCTTCCACCAAACAACTCGATTCAACTCCAAAAGAAGAAGACCTTGAAAAGATAAAAATCACCTTGAACTGGATTGTCCAACACCGGAATTTGGTAAAGGTTTATTATTTAAAAGATTACCGTTCCAAAGAGGATTTGTTCGCTAAAATGGAACGGGGAATTTCGCGCAGTTCATCTCCGGATGAATCATATTTCGAGTTGAGCCATTTTCTTCCGACTGAATAATTTTTCTCGAATTCTTTGAAATTCCTTAAGATGTTTTTAAGTTAGTCGGCATTAAAAGGAGAACTATGGGCGACACGTTATCAATTTTTATTTTCTCTGAAAACCGGGACTCTGCCGGTATTTACCAAACGCTTGCTTCAGAATTACAAGCGCAGGTGATAATAAAAGAAAAGAAAAAAAGTAATTTTAACCTGTTAATCGAAAACACGTTTGATCTTATTATTGATGAAGTACAAAATCCGGTGCTTGGAGAGATTGAATTTGTAGATCAAATCCATGACACCGCTCCCAACATCCCTCTCTTGCTTGTCTCTTCTTTTTTCTACGATACTAAAGATATCGTCTTCGGCAAAAAAATTGCCGGTTTTTTATTAAAACCGTTAACGTATGAAAAACTGCATACCGAAGTAAAACGTATCGTAACCAAGGAAAACGAGACACCGTTTGATTTGACGCCTGCTAAACCAGAGCAACCGAAGGTCGATTCTATTGTATCTCAAAATAAACGCCTCTCGGTACTTTTCGAAATCTCAAAAAGTATTAACGGGGTGAAAGATTTTGATGAGATGCTTCAGCATATTGTGGAGGTAGCCGCAAATTCGCTTGATGCCGAACGAGCCACACTTTTTATTGTTGACGCGAAAAGAAAAGAACTGTGGTCAAGAACAGGCATAGGCATCCATTCCAAAGAAATTCGTATTCCGATTGAAACCGGTATTGCGGGTGAAGTTGCCATGAATAATGAGTATCAGATAATTGACGCCCCCTACTCTCATCCGAAATTCAATAGTAAAGTTGATAAAGCGACAGGATATAAGACGAGAAATATTCTTTGCGTTCCTATGTCGAATATCAACGGTGAAGTGATCGGAGTATTTCAAATCTTAAATAAGAAAGAAGGAAGTTTTACCGCGGACGACGCTCAATTTTTAAGCGCCATGGCGGTAAGTACCGGAATAGCGATAGAAAACTCTCTCCTTCGGGAAGAATTAAAACATCAACTGGAGAAAATTAAAACGTCGTACGATGAACTCTACATCGCCCAAAATCAGATTGTGAAGGAAGTGAAACTTGTTAACACTCTTGAAGTGCTGAATAAAATTAAAGATGAACTTTTCCTACAAGAACATTACGACGGCTTGATTAGCCAACTGAAACAAGTGAAAAATTTTCAACAAGTAATAAACCATATCCAATCTTTCAGAGACACAAGTCTCTCCAAATTCGAAACTATTGAGAATGACTTGAGCAGATCGCACCACCGCTAACCGCCATTCCTAAAGGAGAATCAATGAAAACGTTAGTTGCTTTCCTACTTTGTTCCTTAGTCTTTTCTTCCAATATTTATTCGCAGTCTTCGCTCTCTATGCCGCTTGATATTAAAAAAGCTTACGCGAATGGTACACGGTCATTTGATGGTTCTCCGGGTAAAAATTATTGGCAAAATTCTTCCGACTACAAAATTAATGTGACCATTCTCCCGGCAAAAAAAATGCTGCAAGGTGACGAAACAATCGCTTATCACAATAATAGTCCGGATACACTAAAAGTACTTTGGTTTCGTTTGTATCAAAATATTTATCAAAAAGGAGCACCTCGGGAATTCAGTTTACATCCTTCCGATTTACACGATGGAATTCACTTTGTATCTATGTCCCTTGGCGGGAATTCTTTTTTACCGGACACCGCAAAAAATGTTTCTATCAATGCTACAATAATGCATATAGAGCTTGATAAACCTTTACTTCCGCATGAATCCTTGAAATTGGGTTTCAAATGGGAAGTAACTCTTCCATCCGAATCTCAAGTGAGAATGGGAGTGTATGATTCTACCACCGCGATGGTAGCATATTGGTATCCACAAGTCTCCGTCTACGATGATGTGCACGGTTGGGATACAGAACAATACACAGGCAGCACGGAGTTTTATAATGATTTTAATAATTACGATGTTTCAATAACAATCCCAAATACATTCTGTACCTGGGCGACAGGAATTTTGAAAAACAGCTCCGCTGTTTTAGCGCCGCAAATTTTATCGCGGTATACCAAAGCGCAATCATCGGAAGAAGTTGTTAAGATAATTACACCGGATGACCTTGATACACATAATTTTAACACAAGCGCTTCAACAAACACCTGGCATTATCTTGCTGATAACGTAACGGACTTTGCTTTTGCATATTCCGATCATTACTTGTGGGATGCCGTTACAGCCATTGTTGATTCCACAACAAAACGATCCGCGCTTATCTCTGCGGCATATAATCCGAAATCAATAGATTTTTATGAAGTAGCCGACATAGCCAGGAAAGTAATACAGTCTTACTCTTTCGACTTCCCCAAAATTCCATTTCCTTATCCAAGAATGACGGTGTTCAACGGTTCCGGCGGAATGGAATTTCCGATGATGGTGAATGACGGTTCTTCGAACAAACGAAGTGGTACAGTATACTTAACGGCTCATGAAATCGGGCATACGTACTTCCCTTTTTATATGGGAACGAACGAACGAAAATATGCTTTTATGGATGAAGGTTGGGCAACCATTCTCCCGGAAGATTTGCTTCCGGTAATTGAACCGACTCCCTCAGAACGTGCAAAATATTTAGCCGAAGGTTTTGCGAGAGTTGCAGGAAATGAGGACGAGCTACCGTTGGTGATCCCTTCAACCGATATTAGAGGAAATGGAACATACCGCGTTTCGGCTTACACGCGTCCGGGATTAGCTTACAAATTCTTGCGAAACGCCCTTGGAACCGAAGTATTTTTAAAAGGACTTCACACCTACGTTGAGCGATGGCACGGAAAACATCCGATTCCTTACGATTTTTATTATAGTGTCGAATCCGGTACTCATCAAAAATTGGATTGGTATTGGAAGCCATGGTTTTTTGATTTTTCCTACCCGGATTTAGCAATACGCTCGGTTAAAAGTTCAAAAGATATCAAGATCACTGTTGAGAAAATCGGCGGAATGCCGGTTCCGGTTGTGTTAACCTTAACATTCGAAAATGGAAAGAAAAAGTCAATCAATGCTGACGCTTCCGTTTGGAAAGATGGAAAGAGGACGAAAAGTTTTTCTACTTTGTCGGAAGGTAAGTTGATAAAAGTTGAACTTGGAGCTCCTGAAATTCCGGATGTGGATAGTACAAACAACATGTATGAAAGTAAAAAATAGCAATTCATGGATTTAGAGCTTGTCCGCAAACATTGTCTATTAAAAAAAGGAGTGGAGGAATCACTCCCTTTTGATGAAGACACACCGGTATACAAAGTGTTTAGCAAAATGTTTTGCCTGGCAAATTTGAATCCTCCTATCTCCATCAATGTTAAATGTGACCCGGAAAAAGCCGTCGAATTACGGGAGCGGTATGAAGATGTTCAACCGGGATATCACATGAGCAAAATTCATTGGAATACCGTTTATCTTTCAACGGTGATTCCTGACAAACTTATTCTTGAATGGATTGATGATTCATATAATCTTGTTGTTTCAAAACTTGCTAAATATGAACATGATAAATTGGAAAAAATGTGATGCTGTATATTGTTAGCACCCCAATCGGAAATTTAAAAGATATAACCTATCGTGCGGTAGAAACTTTATCTCAAGTCGATTTTATCATTTGTGAGGATACTCGAGTTTCTTCTCATTTGCTGAATCATTTTCAAATTAAGAAGGAACTGATCTCGCTCAACGCGTTTAGTGAGGAGAAGAAGAAAGAATTAGTAATAGCCAGAATTTTAAAGGGTGAATCAGCCGCTCTCATCTCTGATGCCGGAACTCCCACAATTTCTGATCCCGGAAACAGACTTATCTCTGCGGCAATTAAACAAAATATCCAAATTATTCCGATTCCAGGTGTTTCAGCTGTAATCACCGCTTTGTCAATCGCCGGTTTACCAACCGATTCATTCGTTTTTGAGGGATTCCCGCCGCAAAAGAAAGGAAGACAAAAATTTCTCGCCTCCTTAGCGCTTGAAGAGAGGACGATTGTACTTTATGAATCGACGTATCGAATTCACAAATTACTCGATGAGCTTAACCAGCATCTCCCTGAAAGGAGTATCGTGGTCTGTAGGGAACTAACGAAGAAATTTGAAGAAGTGCTCCATGGAAAACCTTCTGAATTACTTGAGGCGGTTGGAACGAAAGAATTAAAAGGAGAAATCGTTGTAGTGATTTCTCCTTTAAAATGGAAAGAACCTTCTGAAGTATAATCCGCTAACTATTTTAACTGCAATACTCTCCAGCCGATAGCCGGCACAAATATATCGCAATTATTTTTCGTTAATTTGAATGATTCTCCTGTTTCAAGATCAACTAATGTTTTTTCCGTGTAGACGGTGGGAATTTTTACCTTTACTGTCTGCCGTTGAGTATCCTTGTTTAAGAGTATTAAAAGTTTCTCAGTGGGATCACATCTCAAATAAGCGAAGGTTTTGTCTCCTGCTCCGATAGTCTGAAAATCACCATATCTCAGAGCGGAATGTGTTTTTCTTAAATTTACAATTAATGAGGTTCGTGCGAGCATGTGCTGTTCATATTTGTTCAACTGATCGTCAAATCTCATAAAACGTCTGTTGTCAGGGTCATCTGCCCCCGTCATTCCGAATTCGCTGCCGTAATAAATAACCGGTAGTCCTGGAACGGTAAACATAAAAGCATAGTACAATTCCGCTTTTCTATAACTGCTGGGGTAATCGACTTTTGGAGGATTTATCCATGCCAACTCTCTCATGTCTATTCCCTGTTTCGCAACATCACTATCGGCATAGGCCATAAAACGGACTTTATCATGGCTGTCCATAATATTTCCCATAAGATGATGCACACCGAATGATTCGAAAGTCTTTTTCAAATTCTGATCGAGTGAAACGAAAGACCGTTCTTTTTCAAGGAAAATGGGAATGGCAGAATAGGAAAGATTAAAATCAAATTGAGCGCTCAATTGCCCATTGTTTACGTAAGAGCCGACAAGTTCATTGCTTCCGAATGTTTCACCGATTTGATAAACTTTTCTTTTTTCCGGAATTTCAATTTCTTCATTTAATTTTCGTGTTAATGCTCTCCAGAAAGAGTTAGGCACATGTTTAACCGCATCGTGCCGGAATCCGTCGGCGCCGCTTTCTTTCAGCCACCAGATGGTATTGTCGACCATCCAGTTGATTGCAGAATCTGATTTAGTATAATCGAATGACGGCATGTAGGGTTCAAACCATGTGGTTAATCTAAACTCATCCCACAGGCGCAAATTCTTCCTGCCGTCGGGAAGATCAAGTGTTCCAAACCAATTTGGATGCTCCTTGAAAATTGGATTTTCGATATGCACATGATGCGCAACTATGTCAAGCAGGACTTTAATTTTATGCGCATGAGCCATGGCGACTAATCGTTTTAACGACTTCATCGAACCGAATTTTTCTTCAACTTTAAAATTGTCAACGGGCCAGTAACCATGGTAGCCGGAATACCAGCGGTGCGGTTTTGGATTTTCCCTGTACGCCGAATCGGGATTATCATACACCGGTGAAATCCAAATGATATTCACTCCAAGATTATCAAAGTAACCATCATCAATTTTGTCCGTTATTCCTTCTAAGTCTCCCCCTTCGTAATTGGCCTGCCACGCGAGAGAATCGTGAACGACGGGTTTGTCATTCAGTTTATCACCATCATTAAATCGGTCAATCATAATAGAATAAATTGAACCATCGTACCAGGAGGTGGTTGTATTTGCCATACCGGCAGTGTGTCCGTTTGCGAAAAATATCGTCTGAAGATTGGAGTTTTTCCCTTCTTGTGAAATAAGAATTCTCATCTGTTGACTTTTTGTCATCTCTTCTTTTGTCAATTTCACCAAGATGTTACTTCCTTTAACAGAAATACTCTTGTCGGATAATTGTTTGTTGTCAAGCAGGACAACTATTTCTTTTTTCGTCAGTTTTCGTTTTGACTTTTCATGTTCAAAAAAGAATGAATAGGTCGTGCTTTCAGTTGTATCTTTTTTACCGAGAATGTGAAGATACATCTTCGTCCCCTCTTTTTCGGCAATACGAAGAACTGAATTAAATCCGTCGAAACCGGTGGGCACAGTCTCCTTATTTGCAGGGTCTATGATATCTTTCCCGTCAACCGAAAAATTGTAAAGATAATTTCCCGGTTCAAGCATTACTTCCGCTTCGTATACTCCATTCCCCTTCTCAAGTAATGGGTTTTGTTCCCGGTTCCAATTATTAAATCTTCCAAGTACAGATAATTTTTTAAACGCTTTTTCCGGTTTGAACTTGAACGTATGTTTTACCGTCTGCTTTTGTTGTTCCTGCAGCACCACCGGAATAACATACGTTTCCCCTTCCAAAGAAAAGTGGAGCAGCGTAATTCCTTTAAATGAATTTTTGGGAACAAGAATCAGCTCGGCAGATTTTTTATCGTAGGACACGTCAATTTTATCATTCGTCGTAAACGAAAGATTATAGTTCTTTGCATAAAACAGATCACCAATAAAAAGAGTATCTGCCTTTCCGACTGATAGCTTTACCGGTTCAATGATATCTTTTATTCCTTGTCCGTAAACCGGATGAAAAAGGCAAACAACGAAAAAAACACTAACAATTCTACTTAACAACATCGAAACACTCCAAACAATATTTAATGACTACCACTCACAACTTGACTTTTCTTTTGCATCGGATTGGCGGACTCTTTAACAATAATCCATAATGCGGCTGATATCGCCAACGATACACCGCTGATAAGGAAAATAATATTTTTATCCGCAACATTTTTCACCACCGAACCGATAAACAAACTAACGAGTAATTGCGGAAGTACAACTGACAAATTGAATATCCCCATAAAAAATCCCATCTTGCTTTTATCGACTTTTTCAGACATAATGGCGAAGGGTAAACTTACGATTGCAGCCCAGCCGATTCCGACCACAGCCATCAAGATGTATAAAGATATTGCTGATTTTCCGAAGAGAACAATTCCAAAATATCCCAAAGCCATCAGCGCAACCGAACTCATGTGAGTTTTAATTCTTCCAATTTTCTCGGCAATCGGTTCAAGTACAAAGGCCGGAAGAATGAATCCAACCGTATTCAACACGGCGAAGGAAATAGCAATGATTTGCCCGGATTGAGCTGAGATTTCAGCTTCGGTTGCTGTGGAGGGAATTAATTTCTGTTGAATATATGCGATGATGTAAACAAACATCGTCTGCACACCAATCCACGAAAATCCGTGCGCGAAATATAATTTAAAAAGTTCGCCCCATTTTGTTTCCGTTTTCTCCGTAGCGGTTCCATCTTCTTGTTTAGTCTCCAATTCCTTGCTCTCTTCAATAAAGAACATGGGGATAACCGAAAACAAGAGAACTACCGCAACACCAACATAAATGAGAAAGTAATTACCGAAGACTGCACCGATGACATACGCCAACACTCCGAAAAATCCCGAAATGGTTTGCATCCAGGTGTATCCTTTTGTCCGCGGATTTCCTTCCGGCGTAACATCCGCGATGATTGATCGGGTAGGATTAAAACTTATATTGATTGCTAAATCAAGCGTTAGCGCAACAACAATTGCAACTCCAAGAATTCCGCTAAATCCAAGCGCCGATGCGATTCTATCAATGTTTGGAAGCGCGAATAACATAAGTGCGGCCAACGGTCCGCCAATCAGTACGAACGGTCGGCGTCTGCCTCCCCAAAACCAAACTTTATCGCTAATCAATCCGATAATAACTTGCCCAAAAATACCGGCTAATGGTCCGGCTGCCCAAACGAAACCGATTTCGTCAATTTTTAGATTATACTTTGTTGTTAAAATCCAGCTCAAAGCCGAAATCTGAATGGACAAAGCGAAACCCATCGCCGTGGCCGGAAAACTTAGCAGCGCATAAAATGAATTAGTCAATTTCTTTTGAATAGCGAGCATTTCTACCTCAAATTATTTTTGAATGAGATGATCGAAAAAACTATTAAACACGTAAGGGATTTAGTAAATTTGAAGAAAAAATATTTCCTCTTTTTCGTAAACTCAATTTAACAAAAGATAGTAATGGCTGAAACCGATTCAGAAAAAAATATTGTCTCCAACAGAAAAGCACGGCACGAATACGAAATTCTGCAAGTTGTTGAAGCCGGCATCGTCCTTCTCGGCACGGAAGTAAAATCTTTGAGAGCCGGTAATGCCAGTATGGTGGATAGTTACGCTACTATCAAAGACGGCGAGGTTTGGTTAATCGGCTGCCATATTAACGAGTATAAATATGGAAATATCGCTAATCATGAACCTACAAGAACACGAAAACTTCTGCTGCAAAAATCCGAAATCCGGAAACTGCTTTCGAAAATAAAGGAGAAAGGACTCACCCTTATTCCCCTTCGTCTCTATTTCAAAAACGGCAAGGTAAAAGTGGAACTCGGTTTGGCAAAAGGGAAAAAGGTTTTTGATAAAAGAGAAGATATTAAGAAGAGAGATTTCTCGCGTGAGCAAGAGAGAAAAGTGAAATACTAATTTATTTTGCCCAGGCGTTTGCTATGTCCTTAAGAATTTGTAAAATTGCAAAGCATTTCTCTACTTTTTTCAAGCAAAATGTACAACTATATATTAAACTTTTTAGCAGATTACTAACCCCAGGAGACAGAATAAATCGTTGAGTACGCATTTTCCCCCAATCAATGAACAGATGGACCTCATAAAACGAGGCGCCTCTGAAATTATTCCCGAAGAAGAATTACTTAAAAAGTTAGAAAAATCTTACAAAGAAAAGAATCCTCTAAAAATTAAACTCGGCTGCGACCCCAGCAGACCCGATTTACACATCGGGCACTCGGTTGTCCTCAGAAAATTAGCTCAATTTCAAGCACTTGGTCATCAAGCAATTCTAATTATTGGTGATTTTACCGGAATGATTGGTGATCCTTCCGGAAGAAATGTTACCCGCCCCGCCCTTTCACTCGAAGAAACCAGACAAAACGGCCAATCCTATTTTGAGCAGGCTTCAAAAATTCTTGATAAAGAAAAAACAAAAATCGTTTACAATTCCGATTGGCTCGGTAAAATGAGCTTTGAAGACGTTATCAAATTGT